>JAEEGF012065177.1_pt1 | contig 21035 bp, 16 predicted proteins | sample 9134171 | NCBI WGS metagenome assembly JAEEGF01 (sample SAMN16246542, study PRJNA631951) | gut metagenome | biome: gut microbiome; feature: rumen; material: AP-attached | host: Bos | place: Iran: Karaj | collected 2018-10 | reverse complement strand
GTGCCTGCAGCTCTGAGGAAACCGTCAATGTTGACCGAAACTGTATGCTCATTGTGAAGATCTTCAATATGGCCGGCTTTTTCGAGCAAATCCTGTGTATATCTTCTTGCATTGAAGCAGAGATAGGATTTATCGAAAGCAAATTCCAGTCCCGAGCCGTCTTCGTCTGTGACTTTGACATATCTGATATCACATCTGTTGCCGCTCTCCTGAGGACGGACATAAGGTTCATACATCTCATCCACATCGGTTTCGTATATTCCGATTATTGACTGAGCATAATAATCCGACATATTTTCAACCGGACCTCTGCCAAAGTATTCAACCTTGCCGAATGATTCGGGCATCTCAAGAGTGAGACCGAATCTCGGCAAATCCTTTGAAGCAAATTTGAAATTAAGTGGCAAAAATGAAGCACTTACATTTATTGCTGCAGTATCAGTCACTTTATATTTAACTTCAACGGTGCCGATGGGTTTCTTAGCTTCTTTGCCTTTCAGTGTATAAAGAATTCTTATATCTGCAGATTTGGTATTAGCTTTTGCATTGAATTTTTCAATAATGCAGTCATAATCAGCGTATCCTGCTTTTCTCCAGTCGTCCCATCTTCTGCAATCGTTATCTGTTACTGCTCTGTAAATATTAGGAAGCAGACCGCTTGCTTTGACCGGAGATTGATTAATCAGTTCTTTCTTGTTTTTAACAATACTTGATATGAAACCTGTTTTCTTGTCAAATACAAGCTTTACTCCGCAAGTCCGTACTGTATATTCGGATTTTTTATCTGCCACTGTAATTTTACCGGTTTTTGCGGGAAGAGCAATTGCATACTGTTCTTTAAGGGCTATCTGCTCAAATGCGATTTCTTCATCTCCGGAATAGTAATATATATTGATATGAATATCACATTTCTCACGCGGAATCTTTATATTTATCGGATACGCCTGCTTTGTTTCCGGTTCAATATCCAGCTTGATTTCATCTGCTGCGAGAAGAATGTTCCCGTTTTTTACACATTCCCAAACGGCAGTAATATATGAAGCGTTGCGGAATCTGTTGGTATTTGTAAACACAAGCTTTCCGTCATTGAATTCCGCTCTGACCGGCCTGTAAACATTTTTCATTTCCTTGGCACCGGTATGAAGACGTCTGTCGGGATATACAAGACCGTCAACGCAGAAGCATCCGTCGTGTCTCCATTCGCCGTGGTCTCCGCCGTAGGTAAACTTGTATTTACCGCGTGCGTGATATACGGAGTGATCGCACCATTCCCAGATACATCCTCCCATAACGTTCTTATATTTGTAGAATATTTTCCAGTATTCTTCAAGCCCGCCGGGCCCTTCGCCCATAGCGTGGGCATATTCACAAAGGAAGAAGGGTTTGGGTGTGTATTTCGGGCCTCTTGTGTGTCTGCCGCATTTTTCGACATTCTTATGATTTGTATACATTTCAGAGACAACATCGTAAGAATGTCTTTCGCAGTGGATAACGCTCTCATAATGAACAGGAATCTCGGGATTTTCTTTATGCAGGAATTTATAGCATACATCCTGGCAGGCGTGACCACCGGCTTCGTTGCCAAGAGACCACATAATAATTCCAGCTCTGCTTCTGTCTCTGAGATACATTCTCTTAACTCTGTCAAGGTATCTAGGAGCCCAGGCGATGTTTTTGCTTATGAGATGGAAATCGTTATGTGGAGGACAGCCGCAACCGTGAGTCTCAATATCCGCCTCGTCAATAATATAAAGGCCGTAAATGTCGCACAGAACAAGGAATCTGGGATCCGGAGGATAATGAGAGGTCCTGACGGCGTTTACGTTGAGTGATTTCATAATCCTGATATCCTTTTCGTAATCGTCGAGTCCCATCGCGTATCCTTTTTTATAATGAGAATCATGATGGTTTACGCCCTTAATCTTAATTAACTTGTCATTGAAATAGAATAAATCCTTTTCGATTCTTACAGTCTTGAAACCAACATAGTTTCTTACCGTCATTATTTCTTTGCCTTTGACTGACAGAGTAAAATACGCTGTATAGAGCGTAGGAATTTCCGCATTCCACGGAGTGATATTCAGTCGGTTAAGAGAAATCTTCTTTTTGTCTGCATCTGCGCTTCCCGATGCAATCAACTTTTTGCCGTCATACAGTTCAACTGAGATTTCAGCGCCAGATGTTTTGCCGAGAATTTCAAAACTTACACTGAGTGACCAGCCGCTTTTATTCTCTTTGGGCTTGTAATATATGTCATTAATGTAGGTCTCGGAAAATTCATACAGAAGAACATCTCTGAATATGCCGGTTTCCCTGAACATATCCTGGCACTCAAGGAAGGTGCCGTTGCTCCATTTATGAATAACAGCGAATAATTCATTTTTGCCTTCTTTAAGATATTTGGTGATATTGAATTCGGCAGTGTTGTGCGAACCCTCGCTGTAACCTACGAATTTTCCGTTAACATAAAGGTCGATACAAGGTACTACACCGAGAAATGAAATGATATAAGTCTTTTTCTTTGAATTAATATTGATATATTTTCTGTAAATGCCAACAGGCTGTTCTTCGGGAACGAAGGGCGGTTCATTATCAAAAGGATACCAGCAGTTGAGATAGGCAGGCGAGTCATAGCCGGTCCTCTGCCAAGTACAGGGAACCGTAATCTCGTCAAATTCTATATTGTCGGTATCGACCTTTGACGGCAGGTCTTTGTTGCTCTCGAAGTATTTGAAATCCCATTTACCTGAAAGTACCCTTACAAGATCGGAATTCATCTGTTCCTTTTTGAAAGGAGTTGCCGCAAGCTTATCTTTTGCGGCATAGGGAATTGTATAAGCTCTGCCGGGAAGCTTATTGATTTCATAGACCGAGAAATCATTGAAGTTTTTACGATTGATTGAATAAATCATTTGCTGTCTCTCTCCTTAAGCATTTTAATCATGATTTTTGCCGCTTTATATATATCTCCGCAGCCGAGAGTGATGATCAGATCACCCGCTTCAGCCTTCTCGACAGCGTATTGAGCAACTTCTTCAAATGTATTGAACCAAACAGACCCCGGAATTTTTTCTGCGAGCTGAGAAGTGTAAATATTATAAGTATTTATCTCTCTTGAACCCATAATCTCAGTCATTATACACCGGTCGGGGATTTGAAGAACCCTGACAAAATCGTCAAATAGCATAGCCGTTCTGGAATAAGTAAAAGGTTGAAATACGGCGTATACTTTTTTATACCCCATTTTCATCGCGGCGTTAAGTGTAACTTCAAGTTCTTTCGGATGATGAGCATAGTCATCTGCAATTGTAATTCCGTTTATTTCGGCCAGTTTTTCAAATCTTCTGCCTGCTCCGCCGAAATGACCTATTGCAGTGATTATATCCTCGGGCTTTGCTCCTGTGTGCTCTGCGCAGGCGAATGCCGCCAGAGTATTGTAAATATTGTGTCTGCCGGGAATTGAAAGCTTGATTCTTCCGAGATTATTACCTGTATGATAAATGTCAAAGCTGGCATATTCGTTTACCATTTCGATATTATCGGCATAATAATCATTTGAGTCGGACAGGCCGAAAGAAATCATCGGTTTATTGCTGACGGATTTTAAAGTTTGAATTACGCTTACCGTATTCTCGTCATCTCCGTTATATACGATTTTCTTTGTGGCATATCCGGCAAATTTTACAAATGATTTTATAATGTTGTCCAGATTCTTGAAGTATTCAAGATGGTCTTCATCAACATTCAGTATGACAGCAACATCCGGAGTGAGTTTAAGAAAATGGTCGCAATATTCGCAGCTTTCGCAAACCATATGTTCACTTGAGCCTACGATTCCGCTCGTACCTGTCAGCGGCAGTTTTCCACCTATAACCGCCGATGGGTCTTTGTCGCATTCAATAAGAATCTGGGTCAGCAAGGCGCTTGTTGTTGTTTTTCCGTGAGTGCCGCTGATTCCTATACAATCCGTATATATTCTAGTTATTGCGCCGAGAATATCATTGCGCTCAAAGAGGGGGATGTCAGATCCTTTTGCAGCTTCAAGTTCAGGATTTCCGGGAAGAATAGCAGAAGTATAAATAATCAGCTCTGCACCTTCGATATTTTCGGGTTTCTGACCCAGGGTAACTTTAGCTCCCAGTGCTCTTACTCTCGCAAGTGTATCGGTTTCATTATTATCTGAGCCGGAAATGATATATCCTTTTTCGTGAAGGATTTCGGCTATAGGGCACATTCCTGATCCGCCGATTCCGATAAAATGAACCCGTTTAACCTTTCTGAGTAACTCGTCAATTTCATACATATTGAGTATCTCCAAAAACAAATTTAAATTATTATACTATATTTAGTTCTAAAAATAAAGACTATTTGCTAAATTTTTTATTGTCAAAATTTCCGTGTTATTTTATGCAAAAAAATATGCAAAATTTAATATTATATACACAATCTATTGAATATTAATAATAATAATGTTATAATAATTAAACAAAATTACCGGAGGTTTTTTGATGAAGACTAGCGAAGAAAGAGAGCAGGTATTCATTCTGCTGTTTGAAAAATCATTTAATCCCGAGTTTTCCGCCGATGATATTATAAAAATTGCTGTAGGCGATGAAATAATAACCGAAACCGCATATACCAAAGAATTATTCTTGTCAACAGTAGAAAAGATAGATGAAATAGATTCTCAAATAAGCAAATATTCCAAGGAGAGAAGTTTTGACAGAATCAGCAAGGTTTCGCTGGCATTGCTCAGATTGGCTGTCTGTGAAATCAGGTATTTTGATAAGGTTCCTGTCGGAGTTTCAATTAATGAAGCTGTAAATCTTTGTAAGAAATACGGGTCAGAGGATGAATATTCTTTTGTGAACGGTATTTTGGGCAGTATCGCCAGGGAAGAGATTAAATGATTACTCTTGGAATAGATACAAGCAATTATACGACCTCCTGCGCTTTATATGACAGCGATTCCGATAAGATTATTCAGAACAAGCGCCTGTTGCCGGTAAAAAGCGGAGAAAAAGGGCTCAGACAAAGCGACGCAGTCTTTCATCATACTCAGCAGCTTCATTTTCTTCTTAATGAATTGTTTGCCGAATTTGAAGGCAAAATTGATGCTGTTGGCGTTTCATCCAAGCCGAGAGATGCTGAAGGTTCTTACATGCCTTGTTTTACTGTTGGCATTAATGTTGCAGATTCTATTGCGTCTGTAATGAGAATTCCGCTGTTTGATTTCTCTCATCAGGCGGGTCATATTGTTGCCGCCGCTTATTCTGCCGGCAGACTTGAATTATTATGCGGCGAATTCATTGCTTTTCATATCTCGGGCGGTACTACTGAAGGTTTGCTAGTTTCACCCGACAGTGACAGAATTATCTCCGAAAGAATTATTGCCGAAACCGCCGACATTAACTGCGGCCAGGTGATAGACAGATGCGGAGTAATGCTTGGCCTTGATTTCCCTTGCGGCCCCGCTCTTGAAATACTTGCAGAATCTTCCAAAAAGTATATAAAACCACCAAAAGTATTATTTAAAGACGGTAAATGCAATCTTTCCGGACTGGAGAATAAATGCAGGGATTTGCTTAATAACGGTACTGCAAAATCCGAAATAGCGCTGTACTGTCTTAACGTTGTCGGCGAAACTGTTTCGGCAATGACTGATTACTGTATTAAGGAATGCGGTGATTACCCGGTTCTTTATGCAGGTGGAGTAATGGGTAATAAAATTATCAAAAAAATGCTTGCAGGAAGGTTCGAAGCTTTATTTGCCAATCCCGCTTATTCATCTGATAATGCTGCGGGAACTGCTATTCTTACTTATCTAAAGGTGAAAAACAATGCCTGAAATCATTTCTGTTTCTGCACTTAACAGATATGTGAAATCCATACTTGACGGAGACGACAATCTGCAGTCGATTTATATCAGAGGGCAGATTTCAAATTTTAAAAATCATTATCAGACCGGACATTTCTATTTTTCTCTTAAAGACGAAAAAGCTCAGATTCGTGCTGTTATGTTCAAAGCTTCGAATCAGAAGCTCAGATTTCTCCCTGAGAATGATATGAATGTTATTGTTCGAGCGCGTGTGTCTGTATATGAAGCGGCCGGTGAATATCAGATTTATGTTGATGATATGCAGCCTGACGGAACCGGAGCGCTCGCTCTTGCGTTCGAGCAACTTAAAAAGAAACTTGCGGCAGAGGGACTTTTTGATGATTCTCATAAAAGACCGATTCCTGCTTTTCCTTTGAGAGTAGGTGTTGTTACATCTGAAAGCGGAGCGGCATTTAGAGACATATGCAATATTATCTCAAGAAGATTTCCCTTTTCCGAGATAGTGCTGTGCCCTGTAGCTGTACAGGGCGCCATGGCTGCAGGCCAGATATCCGATGCAATTAATAGATTCAACGCTTTAAAAGGGGCGGATGTTCTTATAGTCGGCAGGGGAGGCGGTTCAGCGGAAGATTTATGGGCTTTCAATGAGGAGCCGGTTGTGAGAGCAATTTATGCAAGCAAAATTCCCGTTATATCAGCCGTAGGTCATGAAACCGATGTTACTTTGAGCGACTGGGCAGCCGACTTGAGAGCGCCCACACCTTCCGCAGCGGCTGAATTGGCTGTTCCCGATTCCGAAGAACTGTCAGACAGAGTATATTCTTATTCTCAGTTTATCGAAAACTGTGTCTTTACATACATTGATTCAATGAGTGAACGGATATGTAATTATATTAAACTTTTAGAAGCTCATAAACCTTCTCTGTATGTTGAAAATCTTATGCTGAAGCTCGATTCGTTGAGCGAAAAGCTGAATCTGGCTGTTAAAGCATTACTCACCGAAAAAACTAACACCCTGAAGCTGGTAATTTCTAAACTTGATATGCAAAGCCCCCTTAAGATTCTGGCACGCGGTTACAGTGTTGTTTCAAAAGACGGAGCAACCGTTTCCGATTCTACAACATTATCGAAAGGTGATAAAATTAAAATCAGATTCAATAAGGGTGACACCGATTGCGAGGTAATATAGTATGGCCGAAAAAGTCAATTTTGAAAAATCACTTGCCCGTCTCGAGGAGATAACTAAAAAACTTGAGAAAGGCAATCTTACACTTGACGAGATGATTAAGCTTTATACGGAAGGCACTGAGCTTGCAGGCGAATGCAATAAAGCTCTTGAATATGCACAGCTGAAAATCTCAAAACTATCTGAAGAAAGTGAAGACGAAGATGAATTTTAATTCGGTTTACGATTATTATTTGAATCTTTTCAATGATTATGTTCTGAAAAAATTGGATTGTTCTGCTTTTTCCGGCAGAGAATCCGATGGCTTTTATAAAACTATGGAAAGTATTACTTATTCAATTACAAACGGCGGCAAAAGAATAAGACCGATACTTACTCTCGAATTCTGCAGGGTCTGCGGAGGAAATCCGGAAGATGCTCTTCCTTTCGCTCTTGCGGTTGAAATGATTCATACTTATTCTCTGATTCACGACGACCTCCCTTGTATGGACGATGATGATTTACGCAGGGGGAAGCCGTCTAACCATATCGTTTACGGCTATGCCGATGCTCTCCTTGCAGGCGATGGACTGCAAGCGTTGGCATTTGAAACTATTGTAAAATCTTCTTTATCTGCCGATAAGAAATGCGCGGCTGTTTCTCTGCTTGCCGATGCTGCAGGTCCTTGCGGAATGGTAGCAGGCCAGGTAATGGATTTGCATAATGAGAATAAGTATGTATCTATTGATGATATTAAAAATACAGACTATCTAAAAACAGGCAAACTTATTATTGCATCGGGCTTGATGGGCGCTGTATGTGCAGGAGCAGGCAAAGATACTCTTGAAGCGGTCCATGAATACTGCGCCAATCTCGGGCAGTGTTTTCAGATTGTTGATGATATTCTCGATATTACCGGTGACGAAAAGAAACTCGGAAAACCCGTCGGAAGTGATGAAGAGAGCGGCAAGTCCACTTATGTATCAATTCTCGGAGTTGATGAGGCATCAAAAATGGCAAAGTATATTACCGGCGAAGCTGTTAAATCTCTAACCGTATTTGGTGAAGAAGCGTGGTTTCTTGAGGAATTGGCGGCTAAACTTCTTTACAGGGAAAAATAATAATGGAATCCGAACAATACAGATTATTAAGCACCATCCATTCTCCTTATGATCTTAAAAGAATTGACGACAGGGATCTGGATGAATTATGTGCTGAAATCAGAAAAAAGCTGATAGAAACCGTTTCGTCAAACGGCGGACACCTTGCTTCAAATCTCGGAACGGTTGAGCTGACGGTTGCGTTGCATAAAACATTCAATGCGCCGGATGATACAATCATCTGGGATGTCGGTCATCAGGCTTATACTCATAAACTGCTGACCGGCAGGTTTGAATCATTTGATACTTTGCGCAAAGAAGGCGGATTGTCCGGCTTTGTAAGACCCGATGAGAGTATATATGATTCTTTTTATGAGGGGCATGCCGGAACTTCTGTTTCTCAGGCTTCTGGGGTTGCTGCTGCGAATAAAATAAAAGGTAACTCAAATTATGCAGTTGCTGTTATCGGCGACGGTTCTTTCGGAAACGGCATGGTCTATGAAGCGCTTAATTCTCCTTCAAACAAAGGGTGCCGTTTAATTGTAATTCTCAATGATAATGAGATGTCAATCAATGAAAATGTCGGAACGGTGGCACGTCATCTTGCTCAAATTAGAGCTAAGCCCGAGTATTACAGATTCAAAGCAAAAACCGAAAAGGCACTCAATTATATTCCTTTAATCGGCAAATATCTTTCTGCTTTCATTTTTAAGCTTAAAACGGAATTGAAATCAATAATATATAAATCTTCTTTCTTTGAGGATTTCGGTTTCAGATATATCGGTCCTATAGACGGCCATGATATTTCCACTCTCTGTGAAGCGATGAATTCGGCAAAAATGGTTAACGGTCCTGTCCTGCTTCATGTAAATACTGTCAAGGGGAAGGGATATGATTTTGCAGAGAATTCGCCGGAAACATTTCATGGTATATCTGAATTCAATATAGATACGGGTAAAGCGGATTCTCACGGAACCGATTATTCTCATGAGTTCTGCAAGTGCCTTGAGGAATTTGCTGAGAAAGATAAGAGAATCTGCGCAGTAACTGCCGCTATGTCTCTTGGTACTGGTCTTGAAGATTTTTTCAAGAAGTATCCTAATAGATCTTTTGATGTTGGAATTGCCGAAGAGCACGCCCTGACTTTTTGTTCCGGTCTCGCAGAAAACGGTATGATACCTGTGTTTGCCGTTTATTCTACGTTTTTCCAGAGGTGTATAGATCAGTTGATACACGATGGCGCTCTTCAAAGACGAAAAATGATTATCGTCGTTGACAGGGCAGGCTTTGTAGGAGAAGACGGTGAAACTCATCAGGGAATGTTTGACGTCCCGCTTATTCAGTCAGTACCGAATCTGACTGTTTATTCCCCAGCTACTTATAATGAATTGTCAAATTGTTTATACCGTGCGCTATATAAGGATAATAATGTAGTGGTAATCAGATATCCGAGAGGCGGAATTGCTGATTCTCAGCTTGACTATGAGTTCTCAGGAGATTTTGTTACAATAGGTAATCCCGAAGCCGATATCGCTATAATCACCTACGGCAGATTGTTTTTTGAAGCACTTAAAGCAAAGCAGATTCTTTTGGATAAGGGTGTTGATACTAAAATTATCAAACTTCTCAAAATTAAGCCTTTTGATAAGGAGGCACTTTCTTCGGCAATCAACTGTAAAGGTGTTGCTTTCTTCGAAGAGGGGGTCAAGGTCGGAGGAATCGGTGAAGTTTTTGGTGCGAAGTTGCTTGAAAACAGATTCAAAGGCAGATATATTCATCATGCTGTTGAAGACGGATTTGTTTCACACGCGTCTGTCGGTTCGCTTATGAAAAGATATATGTTTGATTGTGATTCAGTGGCTCAAATTATCATTAAGGAGTTCTATAATGAGCGATAAATTGCGGCTGGATACAGCTGTATTTGAACGCGGATTTGCCGAGTCAAGAGAAAAAGCCAAAGCATTGATTATGTCCGGCTGTGTATATGTCAATGAAAAGAAGGAGCTCAAAAGCGGTGCACAGGTTAAGCCCGATGATGTTGTTGAAGTCAGAGGCGGTGGAATACCTTATGTCAGCCGCGGCGGCCTTAAGCTTGAAAAGGCAATGAAGGTTTTCCCGATAAATCTTAAAGATTGTATTTGTATGGATATCGGTGCTTCAACCGGCGGATTTACTGACTGTATGCTTCAAAACGGAGCAGCCAAAGTGTATTCAATAGATGTCGGTTACGGTCAGCTCGCCTGGAAACTGAGAACCGATCCCCGTGTAATTAACCTGGAAAGAACAAATTTCAGATATGTTACCAGGGAACAGATTCCTGATTCGGTTGATTTTGCGAGCGTTGATGTTTCTTTTATTTCTCTTAAGAAGATTCTTCCCGTAATGAGAGAATTGCTGAAAAGCGATGGAGAAGCTGTTTGCCTTATAAAGCCGCAGTTTGAGGCCGGCAGAGAGAATATCGGCAAAAAAGGTGTAGTTAAAGATATCAATGTTCATGTTTCCGTTATTGAAGATATTACATCTTTCGCCGTTGAAAACGGATTCAGCCTGCTTGGCGCAGATTATTCTCCGGTAAAAGGTCCCGAAGGAAATATAGAATATCTGATGCATTTAAGAAAATCTGATTCTCCTCTGAAACCCGAAGGCTTTTCCGCAACCGATCTTGCACGGAATTCACATCTTGCTCTCGATAAATGAGGTTGTAAAATGAAGGTTACCATTATTCCAAATCTGACCCGTATTAAGGCAAAAGAGATTACCGCCGAAATATGTTCTGTTTTGAATTCTATGGGAGCGGAATGCTTTGTTTCCAATGAATTAAAAGATGCCGGTATTTCTGTATTTCTTAAATACGGTGAATCAGATGATATAATTGCTGCTTCGGATGCTGTAATAGCAGTCGGCGGTGACGGCGCGATTATTCACGCAGCAAAAGAAGCTGTAAAACATTCAAAGCCTATTCTGGGTATTAATGCTGGAAGACTTGCCTATATGGCGGGGCTTGAGAACAATGAACTTGATAAGCTTAATTGTCTGATTGAGGGTGATTATACAATTGATAAAAGGCTTATGCTGAAAACGACTGTTTATTCCGGTAATGAAAAGTTATCGGATTTTGCTTTGAATGATTGTTATGTTACAAATAATCATAAGCAGAGAATGTCCAATGTTCATATTTATCTTAATGACGAATTGATTTATGACTATGTCTGCGACGGCGTTATTCTCGCCACTCCTACAGGTTCCACCGCTTACTCGCTCTCTGCTGGCGGTCCTGTAGTTGATCCCGGACTTGAGAGTATACTCTTTACACCCGTCTGCCCGCATACTTTATTTAACAGATCAATAATTTTTAAACCCGATGACTGCATTTCCGTGAAATCAGCTGAAGGTGAAACACTCTTTTATTCTAATGACGGAAATGATCCGAGGGCTTTTGACGGTGACAGCAGAATCGAGATTTCAAGAGCAGGGTTTACCGCGGATTTTATCAGAATTAAAAATGATAATTTTATAAATAAAGTATATGAAAAAATTGAGGACAGGATGTGACTGATATGAAAAAGAAGAGACACGAAGTTATTCTGCGTATAATTGAAACAAACAGCATTTTTACTCAGACAGAACTGATGGAAAAGCTCAATGCCGAGGGATTCGAGACAACTCAGGCTACGATTTCGAGAGATATAAAGGATCTGCGGCTGATTAAAAAACCCGATAAACTCGGACGCTCGTGCTATACGGTTGATAAAACGGATACAACAGAAATCAGCGGAAAATTCAACAGCGTATTTGCACACAGTGTTGTATCTTCCGATTCAGCCGGAAATATGCTTGTTATTAAGTGCTATACAGGTATGGCAAACGCTGCCTGTGCCGCTCTTGATAATATGGATTTTGACGGCGTTGTCGGCACTCTCGCCGGAGATGACACTATATTTGTTCTCTGCCGAAATATTGATACGGCTGATGCAATAAAGTCTGAAATTAATAAACTGATAGGATAACGGAACGATCTATGTTACTTGGCTTAAAAATTGAAAATATAGCCGTTATAGAAAAAGCGGAGATTGAATTCTCTTCCGGTTTGAATGTTTTGACAGGAGAAACGGGAGCAGGTAAGTCTATAATTATAGATTCAATTAATGCGATTCTCGGAGAAAGAACTTCAAAAGAACTTATCCGTGATGGTAAGGACAGTGCTAAAGTAACTGCGGTATTTGCCGGTGTTAACAGCGCTGTTTTGGGTCTGCTGGATGAATATGATATTGAAAAGACCGAAGACGGTTGCCTGACAATATCCAGAGTGATTTCGCTCAGCGGCAAGAATTCCTGCAAAGTTAACGGTTATCCTGTTACTGTCTCTCAATTGAAGGATATCGGTGTTTCGCTGATAAATATTCACGGCCAACACGATAGCCAGGCTTTACTTTCTCCGGATAAGCATTGCGGTTTCATTGATGCTCTTGCAGAGAATTCTAAGTTGCTGTCTGATTACAGATCAGCGTTTTCAACCCTGATTAAAGTTAAGCACGAGCTCGATTCCCTTTATGACAGCCGGGATAATAATGCTCAAAGACTTGATTATCTTGAATTTGTTATTACAGAAATCGATAAAGCAAATATCCGTATAGGCGAAACCGATGAACTCAATAAGGAAAAGAATCTCCTTGAAAACAGTGTTAAGGTTCAGAAACTGCTTGACAGAACCTATTCATCATTGGGTTCTGATGGAGGGATTTCCGAATCTCTTGCAGACTGTTCCAAGGATCTTGAAACTGCCGCCGGTTATTATGACGAAGCAATCGAAACAGCCAAGCAGCTTAAATCACTGTCTTTTGATCTTATTGAAATCACTTCTGCGGTAAAATCACTTTCTGAGAGATTTACATATTCTCCAGAGCGATTAAAAGAAATCAACGAACGTCTTGATGAGATTTATCGCCTTTCAATGAAGTACGGAAAAAACGAAGAAGAAATTCTGACGTTTTATGATAAATGCATTGAAGAACGCGACGAAATCGGAAACTGTGACGACAGAATAAAAGAGCTTGAATCTGAATTATTTAAAAATTCAGATAAAGTCAAGTCTCTGTCAAAGAAACTTACCAAATCCAGAACCGATGCAGCTGCAAAATTTGAGAAAAAGGTAATTGAGCAGTTAAAATATCTGGATATGCCTTATGTTGACTTTAAAGTTGATATCAAACCGGTCCCTCTTTCGGTGAAAGGCGCAGAAAATATTGAATTTCTTATAAGCACCAATCCGGGGCAGGCACCTAAACCGATTTCTAAAGTTGCTTCAGGTGGCGAATTATCGAGAATTATGCTTGCTATCAAGAATGTCCTGTCATCAAAGGATATTACCGATACGTTGATTTTTGATGAAATTGATACAGGTGTCAGCGGTTCTGCGGCTGAAAAAATTGCTTTGAAACTTCATTCGGTTTCGGAAGGAAGGCAGGTAATCTGCGTAACCCATCTTGCACGTATTGCAGCTCAGGCGGACAATCACCTTAAAATCACAAAAGAAGTCAAAAAAGGAGTTACCTATACAAGAGTAACCAATCTTGATGATTCCGGCAGAGCGCAGGAACTTGCAAGAATTACAGCCGGCAATTCAGTTACCGAGCTTCAACTGAAATCTGCCGCTGAAATGCTTAAGAAAGTGAGAGAAAAGAAATGAAGATAGGTGTTTGTGTCAGCGACAGAATCAACGATGCAGCCAAGGCAAAAGAGCTTGGCTATGATTACGTTGAGACAAATTGTCTGGCAGTTGCAAAAATGGATCGGGAAACTCTTGATAAGTTTAAAAACATCGGTATTCCGATATTTGCCAGTTGTGTTTTCATGGGACAAAGAGTAGTTGGCAAAGACAGGGACGATAAAGGTATTGATGAATATCTTGCCAGGCTTTTCCCAAAAGCAGATTATTTAGGTATTAAATATATAGTATTCGGCTCAGGCGGAGCCAGAAAAATGATTCCCGAAGAAGGGCTTACAGCTGAAGAGGTCCGTGACCAAATAGTTGAATTTCTCATAAAAGTAGCTTCTTATTGTGAAAAATATGATATAAGAATTGTTATCGAACCATTGAAACCGGGAGAATGTAATGTTATTAATACTGTTCCTCAGGCTATTGAAATAGCAGAAAAGGTTGGCAGCAGATATATAGGAGTCCTGGCTGACGTCAAACATATGGTTTGTGCCGATGACCCGCTTCCCGATTTATCAGGTTATGGTAAATATCTCTGGCACGGTCATACTTCAAATCCGTTTCCCGATCCTTCTCTTGGTAAAAATAGAGTTTATCCTAAAGCAGGAGACGAATTCAATCAGGATGAATTTTTCATTCCTATGATTAAGGCCGGTGTTGAACATATATCAATTGAAGCAGATCTGATTGATTTTGATACCGATGCTTCAGAAGCTATTAAAATTCTTGATAAATACAGATAAATTTAACGGCTTGCTGAATTGCAAGCCGTTATGATTTATGATTTAAGAGCGTTAATTATTGCATCAGCAACTCTTTGAGAAGCTTTTCCGTCGGCCTTGCTGAAGTATTTTTCCTTAAAAGGCTCAACCTTTTCATTCTCAAAATCTTCATCATCTATTGCTTTTTCAAGTTCGGATTGAGTGAATACAATTTTGCCCGGCACAAATGAAATGAAATCGGAATAAAAATCACGGTCAGAAATATACTGATATAAATCAAACGCGTAAAAAACCATCGGTATATTCAGAAGTGAAGCTTCAAATACACAGCTGGAATAATCTGTAATAAGTAAATCTGTTACAAATAGCAAATCATTAAGTTCATCTTCGTCAGTGAAATCGATGATTCTGTCTTTATATTTCTCGTCAATTTCATATCTTTCAAGACAAAATGGATGAAGCTTGATAAGGATACAGTAATCGTCATCGATGTTTTCTGCAAACGAATTCGGATTAAACGCAGAAAGGGGATAGTAAGCACTCTTCTGCCCGGCGCCCCTGAATGTTGGAGCAAACAGAATGATTTTCTTATTCTTCAATTGCGGATATTTTTCGTAGAATCCGTTCTTGAAATTATCAGCGTATTCATCATTAAAGAAAATATCTGTTCTTGGAATTCCGGTGGGCAGAATGTTTGAATCGCTGATTCCAAAGCCTTCGGCATAATATTTAGCTATAGATTCCGAACTTACTGTGGCATAATCATACATTCTGTGATTCGGAGAAGATTGCTTCGGACTGTCCGGTTTGCCGAGTCTTGAGAATCCGAAAGTCTTGAAAGCTCCGCAAGCGTGCCATAACTGGAAGAGTTTTACTTCTTTTCTCTTTTCTACAGTATTGAGCAGATTATAATAATCGTCAACAATAACAACCTTTGAAGTGGCATAAAGCTTATAGAATTTTTTCTTTTTGCTGCTCTTGGTGAATCTGTCAAGTTGCGTGCTGAATAGAAATCTGAATTCGATATCTTTCCGGTCTTTAATCAGATCATATACATATTTCTCGTTTCCGCCGAGTTCATCACGCCTGCCTGAAATGAAAGCAATTTGATTCTGTATAACCGGCTTTTTACTCAGCCTTTTATAGTATCTTCTGTAATGCTCATCCCTGAATTGAATGATTTTCATAGCGGCAGTTTTGTCTTTAATGCTGCCTTTTATAAAATTAGCAATATTTGCTTTTATCTGGCCGGAGACATTGCCGATAAAGTTATCGGTCATCGGAGCTTTACGCCTCGGAACAAGGCTAAGCGCGGCCAGTATACCGTCAATAATCATAAAAGGCAACAGTATTATTGAAAAAAGCAGTGCAACTGTAATCTGCAGAGCGTTGTATAAAGAGTGAAAAACAGAGTTTTTATTGAAATCCGGATTAATTGCTTTTGATATATAAAATCCGTCGTCCTTTGTAATGACACTGTATAAGAATTCGCCGTTGTAATCCGGTCTGGGCTTTTCGGATGAATAGTATAATGCTCCGTCAAATTCACTGCCGGCAAGTCTTGCATTTACTAATGAATTTCCGGGAAATCTGTCTCTGAAATTCTTTGAAAGCTTGTATTGAATATCGGAAAATACATTTTTACCTGAATCAATTTCAAAAGTGATTTCAGTGTCTTCGAGTGTTTCTTTTTTATTAAATGTAAAATCCAGATTATAAGTGAATGAATATATAGCGAAAGAGAGATCGGAGCCGGTTTTTCTGAATGAATTTCTTAATAACAGAGGCATCCTTCTGATATCTCTGCCGCGTTTGAATACAACGCGTGCCTTTGGTGTGATATCGGCTGAATTAAACAGGGCAACAGCATCAATTCTCAATGAAGAATTGATGATCTCGAGATTATTCAGCATGAATTGAGGCTCTGTCATTTAACCACTCCGTTTGCATATCTTGAAAATTCTAATTTTTAATATACCATATATTGATATTTCAGTCAATAAAAAATATATTTGGTATTGTTAAATTCAATTTATTATGTTAATATTAATTTGTAATTAAAATTGGGAGGATGTATTCAATGTTAAAAGAAGGCAGAATCTGGATGGCAAAATCCGACAAAGACCTGTGTATCATTCCGAAGATGGCAAACAGGCACGGCTTAATCGCCGGCGCAACCGGTACCGGTAAGACTATAACTATGAAAGTTATGGCTGAGTCATTTTCCGATATGGGTGTTCCAGTTTTCTTCAGTGATGTAAAAGGTGATCTCAGCGGCATGTGCGAGCCGGGCGTTGATAATGAGAATATGCAAAAGCGTATTGCCTACTTTGGTATTGACGGCTTTAATTATAAATCTTATCCTGCAAGATTCTGGGATATATTTGGAGAAAACGGTCATCCCGTCAGGGTAACCATTTCTGACATGGGACCGACATTATTATCTAGACTTCTTTCTCTCACAGATGTTCAGGAAGGCGTTCTCAATATTGTTTTTAAAGCCGCTGACGACAACGGTCTGCTTCTTCTTGATCTTAAGGATCTCAGAGCGATGCTGCAGTATGTCGGCGATAACAGACAGGAATACACTCTCGAATACGGCAACGTTACCTCACAAAGCATCGGTGCTATTCAGAGAGCGCTTCTTAAGTTCGAGGATGAGGGTGGAGATATATTCTTCGGCGAGCCGGATCTTGATATCAGAGACTGGATGCGAACCGATTTTGACGGCAGGGGATATATAAATATTCTTTCAAGCAACAGACTTATTCAGAGCCCGACTGTATATGCTACATTCCTTCTTTGGATGATGACAGAACTTTTTGAGAAACTTCCCGAAGTCGGTGACCTGGATAAGCCGAGGATGATTTTCTTCTTTGACGAAGCTCATCTTCTGTTTGCCGATGCACCTAAAGCCATGGTTCAGAAGATTGTTCAGGTAGTGAAACTTATCAGATCCAAAGGCGTAGGAATCTACTTTGTCACGCAGTCTCCCTCAGATATTCCCGATGAAGTTCTGGCTCAGCTTTCTAACAGAATTCAGCACGGTCTTCGGGCATATACTCCTGCCGAAATGAAAGCTATAAGAGCTGCTGCGCAGTCTTTCCGCGCCAATCCTGCGTTTGATTCGGAGGAAGCTCTCAAAGAAATCGGAACCGGTGAAGCGCTTGTTAGTTTTCTCGATGAAGACGGTGTTCCGACAGTTGTTGAAAAGGCTAAGATTCTTCCTCCGCAGAGTCTGATGGGTCCCGCTGATTCATCAAAAGTTAAATCTATTATCGCTTCAGATGAATTTGACCTGAAATACCGCGAGAATGTTGACAGAGAATCAGCTTACGAAATAATACTGCAGGCAAGGCAAAAACTCGAAGAAGAAGCGGCGGCTCAGGCTGAGGAAGAAGAAAAGATTAAGGCTGAACAACAGGCTGCGAAAGAAGCTGAAAAGGCAGAAAAAGAAGCCGCCAAAGAAGCGGCAAGAATTGAGAAAGAAGAAGCAAAAGCTGCCAAAGAAGCGGCAAAAGCCGAAAAGGAAGCGAATAAGAAGAAGGATGCTGTTTCAAAAGCGGCGCAAAGAGCGGTGTCCAATGCTGCTTCATCTGTAGCTAGGAGCGTCAGCACCAATGCGATAAATTCTGTTTTGGGCGGAAAAACTGCAAGCGGGAAAACTATTGCCAAGAGAGCCGCTACCAACGCTCTCAGTTCCGTTATGAGATCCGGGACAAATTCAATTCTCAGAGGTCTGTTCGGTAATAAGAAGTAATCAAAAACTCGCATGGATTAGTTTCCATGCGAGTTTAACTTTATGACAATTTATGTATAAATAAACCGCTGAGAAGTTTTGGCTCAAACCAAGTTGATTTTGGCGGCATAATCTCTCCGGCATCTGCGATACTCATTAGTTCATCCAGTGTAGTCGGATACATTGCAAACGCCATATTCATATCAGTTTTTGTTCTCATTTCCAGTTCTCTCAGTCCGCGGATTCCGCCGACGAAATCAATCCTTTTATCGGTTCTCGGATCCGTTATACCGAGGATAGGAGCGATAAGGTTATTATGTATAATTGAAACATCCAGCGATGATACAGAGTCTGTCGGGAATGTGCCGTCTTTCGCCTTCAGTTTATACCATTCTCCGCCGGCAAGCCAACCGAATGTGTGCGGTTCGGTTGGTTTAAATGGATTCTTTCCGATCTTTTCAACCGTGAATTTTTCGCTTATACACTTACAGAGTTCATCAACAGAAAGGTTTCCGTCATAATTTATAACTCTATTGTAATCCATAATCTTAAGCTCGTCGCAACTGAATAGAACAGCAAGAAAATAATTGAATTCTTCATTACCGGAATAGTCGGGATGTTCTTCTCTTTTTTTCAATCCAACCTTAACAGCCGATGCAGCCCTGTGATGTCCGTCGGCAATATATAGATTTTTGACACGAGCAAAAAGTTCTGCGATTCTTTTAATCACAGTTCTATCATCAATTCTCCAGATTGTACTTTCAACACCGTCATCTGAATTGAATCTGCAATAATGTTTATGAGTAGCCTGCCATTCTTTGATGGTTTCTGATATGGATTCGTCGGGTCTGTAGGTAAGATAAATAGGACCGGTATTCGCATCGCAATATGTAACATGATTTATACGGTCCTGCTCTTTGTCCGGCCTTGTCATTTCGTGCTTCTTTATAACATTGTTGATGTAGTCGTCAATTGAGACGCAACCGACAAGACCGGTCTGAACTCTGGATTCAACAGCCTGACGGTATATGTAGAATACGGGTTCGGATTCTTCAAAACAGATTCCGTTCTTTATGAGATTATCGAGATTCTCTCTGGCTTTTAAATATACTTCCTCAGAATAAAGATCGGTTTCCTTCGGAAGGTCGATTTCCGCCTTATCAACATGAAGAAAAGAATACGGTCTACCTATTACCGCACGCCTGGCTTCGTCGCTTGACATTACATCATACGGGAGCGCTGCAACTTCGCCGGCAAATTCACTTTTCGGTGTGATAGATTTAAACGGTCTGAAAACTGCCATGTTGTAACTCCAATTTATTTTTTAATATATTATATCATTTTGCAATTTATAGTCAATTTACGAATTCCTTAAAATAAAACCGTATTATTTGAATTTTTTGTTATTATTCTTCAAATATATTGATTTTGCAATTGATTCATTATATAATAAACAATAATAAATACAACACGGAGGTGTAAATATGTTTTGCCCTAAATGCGGTAAGCAGCTTCCGCCTGACGGTATATGCCCTGATTGCAATACTGTTGAAGCCGTTCCTGTAAAAAAAGACAATAAATTCAAAAGAGGACCTAGCGACGGAGCCAGAGGATATGCCGCTATATTTACGGCTTTGCTCGTTTTCCCGACTTCACTGTGCATCGCCATTGATCTCAGTTTCCATAAATATGATTTTTGGTTCGGATATATCATCGGTGCAGCTCTTGTAGTTTGGGTATGTGCGGTCCTTCCCGGACTTCGGATAACTCCTGCACCTGTAACGGCACTTATCTGCTTTGCTTCGATTATCGGATATATATTCTATATTGTCTATAAAACCGGACATGTTGACTGGCTTTTCAAACAGGCTCTGCCGATGTTGGTTTTGTTTGCTGTTTTTGTTGCCGTTGATGTTGCTATGATCAGCTCAAAGAAATTTGATTGGATGGCAATAATGTCGGCAATTAGTTTTGAAATCGGAATATACATCATAGCAATCGAAATTTCGTACACTAAATCGTTGACCGACTTGCATTGGTCTCCGATAGTGGCGTGCGGCTTCATTTCGGTCGCTGCAGTTTTCCTGGCGTTCTCTTACATCGGAAAACTCGGAAAAAAGAAATAATAGAGTAAATTTGAAGGACTGTTGCTGTAAAGCAACAGTCCTTTTAACTGTATTATAATCAATCTTTCTGCATCATAATTGTATCAAAGAGCATAATGTTTTCTTTTGTGAACGGAAGGGAACCATCCTGCTCTTTTTTGACTATCTCGACTATCTTATCGTTGACCGGTGTCGGAATGTTATTCTTTTTGCCGTAATCGCAAACAACACCGTTGATGGCTTCAATTTCACATTTTTTGCCGTTTCGCAGATCTTGAAGCATAGACGGAACGAGAGACATATGCTTTTCCATTGCTTTCGGTATAGCCTTCAATGCAATTGATTTCTTCAGTCCATTGGTGTAATAGAAAATCTTGGTGATATCCTTACCCTGTACTGGAGCGAATTTTACTCCTTCAGCTCTGCCGACATCTATGCATTCCTTCATACATCTGAGTGCAACTTTACGGGCAAACTGATCATTGACAACATCTCCGAAGGTGCCGCCCATAACTGTGCCTAGACCCGAAAAAGTGGCGTTTATCAGAAGCTTTGACCATCTCACGCTGAGCAGATTCTCTTCCACGTTTACGGGACACATTTTTTCAAGCAGTTCTTTTACTTCCTGAACTTTAGCCTCGGGAACACC
>JAEEGF011443690.1_pt1 | contig 21042 bp, 17 predicted proteins | sample 9134171 | NCBI WGS metagenome assembly JAEEGF01 (sample SAMN16246542, study PRJNA631951) | gut metagenome | biome: gut microbiome; feature: rumen; material: AP-attached | host: Bos | place: Iran: Karaj | collected 2018-10 | reverse complement strand
TACTACAACATTGTTCTCTCCTGCTGTTGAGCTAACGAGATAATTGTAATCCTCGGAGAATGTAAGAGCTGAGCTTGCAACACCAAGAGAATCCGCCTCATCTGAATTGGATACTGACTGAATCTTAGTGAATTCAGGCTCTCCGTCGATATCTTCATACTGATATACGTCTATACCGCACTTCTGTTCAAGGCATATATAGAGGAACTTGCCGTCCTTGGAGAACTGCATATGTCTGGGTGATGATTCCTGATCGCAGTGGATAACATCAGCCTCTTTGATCTTACCTGTATTAATGTCCAGAGAATAAATATTAACTCTGTCCATACCAAGATCTGCAGCAAGCAGATATTTGTTGTCCTTGGAAACCTTGATGCACTGTACATGAGGTACATGGTTTCTGCCGGCTGCTGTGCCAAGACCCTTGTGATATCTCTCATCGGTTATCTCGCCGATGGAACCATCCTCGTTAAGTTTGAGGATTGTGACCTTGCCATCATGATATCCGGCGGTTATAAGATAATTGTCATGCTGATCTTCATTGAGATAGCATCCTCTCATTCCGTTAATTGAAGCCTCATTAAGAAATTCAAGGCTTCCGTCCTCAAGTATATGATAGGACTCAACACCCGCATCTGTAATGGAATAAAGAGTCTTGTTGTCATGAGAAATGCCTATATATGAGGAATTGGTGATCTCAACCTTCTGTTTCTCTGTAAGTCGTCCGTTCTTGAGATCCACGTCATAGATCCTGATTCCGTATTTGGTACCAAGTCCTGAAGTATAGCTTGAAACATAAGCTACATACTTGTCTTTTCCAGCCATTGTAAAACGCGCCTCCTAAGCCTTATGAATAATCTTGCATTTATCATAATAATATCACAAGAAAAAAAAACTTTAAATATGAAAAAAGTAATTGACACTAGGGGTAGCTTTATTAAAATAAAGTAGATTGTGAAATTTTATATATTAATAAGAGGAGTATGAAAATGGGTAAAGATCTGATAACGCTAGAGCATATCACGAAATCATATGATGGGCAGACCATTCTTGATGATCTCAATCTTTCAATCTATGAAAATTCCTTTGTAACACTGCTGGGACCTTCAGGCTGCGGCAAGACCACAACCTTAAGGATCATAGGCGGTTTTGAGAAGCCAGATATGGGAAAAGTTATATTTGACGGCAAAGACATAACCTCTCTTGCCCCCAACAAAAGACAGCTCAATACTGTCTTTCAGAAGTATGCCCTTTTCACTCATATGAATATTGCTGATAATATCGCCTTCGGTCTTAAGATCAAGAACAAGTCCGATGCCTATATCAAAGATAAGATCAGCTATGCCCTCAAGCTTGTAAATCTTGAAGGCTTCGAGAAACGTATGCCCGACTCTCTTTCAGGAGGTCAGCAGCAGCGTATCGCCATCGCCAGAGCCATTGTTAACGAACCCAAGGTTTTGCTTCTTGATGAGCCCCTCGGAGCCCTGGATCTCAAGATGCGCCAGGACATGCAGTACGAGCTGAAGAGACTTAAGGAAGAGCTTGGCATTACCTTTATCTATGTAACCCATGACCAGGAAGAGGCCCTTACAATGTCAGACCACATCGTGGTTATGAACCAGGGCTATATCCAGCAGGAAGGCTCTCCCGAGAAGATCTACAACGAGCCTGAAAATGCCTTTGTTGCTGACTTTATCGGAGACAGCAACATTATCCGTGCAACTATGGTCAGAGACAAGCTGGTTGATATCCTGGGAGCCAAATTCGACTGTGTTGACACAGGCTTTGGTGAGAACAAACCTGTGGACGTAGTTATAAGGCCTGAAGATGTTGAGCTGGTATCCCCTGAAGCAGGTACCATCGAGGGCGTTGTCACAGATCTCACCTTCAAGGGTGTTCACTATGAGATGGACGTTATGGCCAATGGTTACGAATGGCTTGTTCATTCAACAAGACTTTCCGAAGTAGGTTCTAAGGTCGGAATCAAGGTAGATCCATTTAATATCCAGATCATGAATGTGCCTGAGTCCGAAGATGAGGAGGCAATCAGTGAAACTGTTTAAGAAAAGCAAAAGCGCCTATCTCATGTCCTCGCCTTACATTGCATGGGCTCTCATATTTATAGTAGTGCCCCTATGCATGGTGCTTTACTACGGACTTACAGATTCCCACGGCGCATTTACATTTTCAAATATTGCAACAATAGCCAAACCCGGATATCTCAAGGCTTTGAAGAGATCTGTGAATCTGGCTCTTATGAGCACGGTGGTATGTTTCATTCTTGCCTATCCCCTCGGAATGATACTCTCCTCCATGAAGCTTAAGAAAAATACATTTATTGTTACTCTTTTTATCCTTCCCATGTGGATGAATTTCCTTTTAAGAACCCTCACATGGATGACCCTTCTTGAAGGAAAAGGAGTTATTAACACAGTCCTTGAATTTTTACACCTCCCTACCCTGAACATAATCAACACACCTGCTGCTATTGTTCTTGGTATGGTTTATAACTTTTTGCCCTTTATGGTGCTGCCTATCTACAACTCATTATCTGACATCGATGATAATGTTATAAATGCAGCCAAGGATCTGGGAGCCAACAGCCTTCAGACCTTCCTGAGGGTAATACTTCCGCTCTCTGTGCCCGGAATCATCAGCGGAATAACCATGGTATTTATCCCTGCCCTTACAACCTTTGCTATTTCCACCATGTTGGGCGGATCCAAGATTCTCCTTATCGGTAATGTAATCGAGCAGGAATTCACACAGCTCTATGACTGGCACCTTGGAAGCGGACTTTCCATCGTGCTTATGATCTTTATCCTGATCAACATGGTTGTAGAGTCATTATTTGATTCAAAGGGAGGGCTTTCATGATGAAAAAAGTACTTGAAAGAATTTACCTGGCTCTCCTGCTTATATTTATGTATGCTCCCATCATCACCCTGATCGTCCTTTCCTTTAACGCAAGTAAATCCAGGGCAAAATGGGGAGGCTTCACCCTTAACTGGTACATAAGCCTTTTATCAGATGAAGCCGTTGCATCAGCCCTTATCAATACCCTGACCATCGCTGTGCTGGCAACTATTTTTTCAACTATCATCGGAACCTTTACCTGTATAGCCATGATAGGCCTTAACAAAAATATCCGTTCCGTCATCATGGGCATCACCAATATTCCCATGATCAATGCAGATATCGTTACAGGTATTTCACTGATGCTGCTTTTCAGATTCCTGAATTTAAGCTCAGGCTTTTCAACTATCCTGCTGGCCCATATAACCTTCAACATTCCCTTTGTAATGCTGAGTGTTATGCCAAGGATCAAGGGCATGAACTTCTATGTATATGAGGCAGCTCTGGACCTGGGAGCATCACCTGTCTATGCCTTTGCCAAAACAATTCTTCCGGATCTTGTTCCCGGAATTGTTTCAGGTGCGCTTATGGCCTTTACCATGTCCCTTGATGACTTTATCATCACTTACTTCACCAAGGGTTCCGGCTTCGAGACTCTTTCAACCCTTATCTACAGTGAGGTTAAAAAGGGAATCAAGCCTGAGATTTATGCTCTTTCAGCTATAATTTTTGTGGTTGTGCTGTTGCTGCTCTTCATTGTTCACAGAGCACCTTCAGCCAATGCCAATAAGAAATAAAGGGGAAATCATGAAAAAAAGAATTCTTTCTTTAGTTTTATCCGCTTCCATGCTGGGAGTAATGTTTGCAGCCACCGGCTGTGGATCGGATGTAGCCGGTGAGAACGGCAAACTTTATGTATATAACTGGGGTGAATACATCGACGAAGAGGTTATCGATGAATTTGAAGAGGAAACCGGCATCAAGGTCATCTATGACACCTTTGAGAGCAACGAGATCATGTATGCCAAGCTGGCTCAGGATTCATCCGCCTATGATGTTATATGCCCCTCTGACTATATGATACAGAAGCTCATTCAGAATGACCTTATACAGGAGCTGGACTTCAGTGCTATCCCCAACTCAGTGAATATCGGTGAGCAGTACTATGAATCTGCAAGAGATTTTGATCCTGAGAACAAATACTGCGTACCCTACTGCTGGGGAACTGTAGGCATCCTCTATAACAAGACCATGGTTGATGATGTGGTGGACAGCTGGGATATTCTATGGAACGAGAAGTATGCGGGACAGATTCTTATGCAGGACTCTGTAAGAGATGCCTTCATGGTAGCCCTGCTTAAAAACGGCTATTCCATGAACACAACAGACGAAGCAGCCCTCAGAGTTGCCACAGATGACCTTATCGCTCAGAAGCCCCTTGTACAGGCCTATGTCATAGATCAGGTAAGAGACAAGATGATCGGCGACGAAGCAGCCCTGGGTGTTATCTATTCCGGCGAAGCCATTTATACTGCCAGGGAAAACGATAATCTTGTTTATGTGGTTCCCAAGGAAGGCACCAATGTCTGGATTGATTCCTGGGTTATTACCAAGGGTTCCAAGAATAAGGAAAATGCCCAGAAATGGATAGACTTCATGTGCAGAGGCGATATCGCCCTTCGCAACTTTGAGTATATCACCTACTCCACTCCTAACGTCGTTGCTCAGGAGAATATCGAGGATGAGGACATCAAGAATTCAGAAGTAGCATTTCCTGATCTCTCTTCCTTCCCCACTGAATCCTATCAGTACCTGGGTGAAGCAGGCGACAAGCTCTACAATGATTCCTGGATGGAAGTAAAGTCTGCGGACTAAAGGAGTATGAAGGGGTTTAAAGGGGGCTTGAAGGGGCTACTGTGCTAAGATAATACGACTTACTCCGTAGCTTCGCCACTTGCGTAAGTCTCAAAACATTCGGAATCCGCACTGATCGTGCTACTTCCTCATGTTTTCTTGGATTGTTAAAAGGCACTGATGTTTTTTTGCGAGCATAAACATCAGTGCCTTTTTCAATCCTTATCTTAGCACATTCATATCCACATTGCCGCCAATACCGGGAACCTGTCCCTTGGAGGTATACTGCCACATATCGTAACGAGTTGCGGTATAGGTCGGAATATCCACATACTGGGCAAGCCAGATACGGTAGTCCAAAAGACTTCCTGTATTTATGCGATTCTCAAACCACAATTTGTTGGAATAAACACCGCAGGAATATCCCGCATTCTGAATGGTAGTAAGGAAAGCCCTTGTAACCGCAGTTCTTTCTTCTACGCTGATCTCATCTCCTCTACCATTACTTTTCTCAACATCGATATAAATAGGATACTGCAGGCTGTAGGGACTTATGAGTTCCAAAACCATTGAGGCTTCTTCTACAGCTTCCGCTTCATTAACGGCCTGGGAGAAGAAATAAACTCCCACGTTAAGGCCTGCACTCTTGGCTCCATTTATATTCGCAGAATACATAGGATCCACAATAAGTGCTCCGGAGCTTGAGCCTCTGTACCCGCATCTGATTATGGCAAAATCAATACCTGACGCCTTAACAGCTCCCCAGTCAATATTTCCGTTATGCTTGGAGACATCAATTCCCTTGGTTCCGGCGTGGGCTGCAGCAACTTCTTCGCTGCTGGGCTGTTCCGGCTCTGTTGGTCTTTCAATCGTTCCTGAAGATGCTTCTCTGCTGATCTCGGCAGCAGCTGACTCTTCCTCTATCTGAGCAATCAGGTCCTCAGCATCATCGGAAATGTCCTCATCATAGGATTCCTGAGGTTCTGAGGATTTTTCCGAAGCCTCCGATGAATCACTCTTTTCAGAAGCACCGCCTGTGGTCTGATCTTCATCCTGAACCTTGGTATCCTCTTCTGCTACATTTACCTGATCCTCGGTCTTGATCTCATCAGATACGTCGATCTTGGCGTACTCGATCTTCTCCGCAACAGTAATAGTCTGAGATTTGGAGGCTTTGTAGGTGGCATTGCCCTCTGTTATATCCGACATAAAAACTGTGATGTCTCCTGCCGGAACCGAAGGAAGATATATCATTCCGTCTCTGTCAGTATCATCATAGATAGCTGTACCATCGCTGCTCTTTACGGATACCGTAAAGGGAACCTTCTCAATAAGCTTTCCTGTCTCATTATCAGTGAATTTGATCTTAAGGTCCTTCTGGATGGAACGAAGGGAAATATTAACCGTCACATCCATGGGAGCCTGAGACGAATCCTCTGAGGATTGTACAACACCATGTTCCTCCCTAAGACTATCACCATCAATCGCACCGGCTTCAAGAGCTTCCAAAGCAGTAACCTCTTCAAAAATAGTACTGTCTTCAGTTGTTGCTATATCCTGGTCCTCACTGTCATGTCCAAAAACAAGGAGTCCTATTATCAATCCAATAATCAGGACTCCTGAAAATGCCAGAAGAACTCTCTGCATTGTTTTAATCATCTAAATACTCAACCCTCAAATCATTGCCGCATACTGTTACATCTGCCTTAGCTCCCATCACAAGGGGAAGCTGAGGATCGAGGTGTCCGAAATCAGCATCGAGAATGATGGGAACTCCAAACTCTTCCAGTACAGAAGTCACAGCATTATACTGGTCAACGCCCATCATTTCGCTCTCAAAGGCGGTCAGCGGTCTTCCGATAAGGAATCCTTTTGTATTGTCGAACCAGCCGGCTTCCCTGAGGTTCCATATGGATCTTCTGATACTCATAGGTGTCAGATCACAGGCTTCAAGCATCCAGATAACATCAGGATTCTCCTGATTAAACTTCTTCATATTGTCGAAACGTGTTCCCACAAGATTGGCAAGAACATCAAGGCATCCACCAAGGAAAACACCATTCATGGAAAGCTTCTTAGCAGCATCAGCCTTTACAGCCTTACCACCGGTGCAGTCATAGGAAGTAAGCACCTTATCAGCATCATATGCATAAGGAATGCTGAAGGTCTCTTCAAGAGCCTTCTCATCCATAGGCTTCTCATCTTCCGGAGCCTGAGTTCGTGGTGCAGGCCTGCAGAATCTTTCATAACCGGTAAAGCTTCTGGAAGTGCCCTCAAGAAGTGCAAACACATCCTCCTCGGGCTTCTCCCACTCTTTTGCAAAATGGCATACGCAGGGGCCATATATTCCCATCACTCCGGTAATTGTAACCAGCGGAAAGATGAAATTGGTATTGTCTGAATATCCGAGAAACCACTTGGGCTTGCCGGCTTTAAGAGCCTCAAAATCCACATGAGTAATGGTTTCGTTCATAAGCTCGCCGCCACCGGCTGAAATAATAGCGTCCACATCATCCCTAAGATAAAACTCCATAAGCTCTTTTCCGCATACCTTGGGATCAGTGCTTATACCGATACCATCACCGGTGTGAACGGTGTGCCCCTCGATAATGTTGTAGCCACGCTGTTTTAATTTCTTAAGTGAAACTCCGTACATAAGACTGTAGGGTTCTACCGTAGGCGCAAAGGATGGAGCTGTTATGCCTATGGTATCTCCGCTGCCAATATAACCTGGTCTTTTAATCATATCTTCCTCTCATTATCTATATTTATCTTTTCTTCTTACTGTTTTTATTCTTCCCCTCTGACTTAATATCCGCCAGCTTGGAATAGGATTTCCTGTAATGGCGATTCATCTTATAGCTCTCCATAAGAGACAGGTAATGTCCCTCTCCATGACGCATTACAGCATTATAGGCGATGCAGCCTTTATCAAGAACAATGGCCACCGCCATGGCATCATCCTCTGTGGGGCCAATGCAATAAGCACCGTCATTAAGGGAAAAAACAGCATTGACGTTCTTCTTGATGTTGTGATAATTCTGACCGTCCTTGCCGTGCTCGTTGCTGGGAACCTTCACACTGTAGCCTATGAGCTGGGCAAAATCGTCCAGGAGCGGCCTCATGTGGCTGGCTCTTCTTGAAACAGTCATTACCGCCTCAGATTTGTTGTGAATGATGTATTTAACATCAGGCCTTCTTCTGTAGATCTCCTGATGAATCTGCTTAACTCTCTCGGGCGTATCTGCTATATCATAGATGATCATGCCCTCTTCCTTATGGGAGTTAAAGCCTACCTCCACGCCGTGGTGCATATCTGTCTTGCAGACATCTATAAGGAAATTGTTGCAGGCGACCTCCATCCTTTCAGCCTCATAAATAGCCTCTCTGGAGTTCTTACCCATACAGACAGTTCCGTGATTAGCCATTATAATTCCGTTGGTATCACTGTATTTTTTAACTGTATGATATACGTTCATGGCGAGCTTCTCAGTTCCGGGAAGCGCATAGGGTGCAACAGGAATGATCATATCCGCATCATCAGAATAGGTGACTATCTTCTTAAGCCCCAGTGTGCCTGCGCAGGAAGCATATACCTGATGAGTGTGGACAATGAATCTGATGTCGCTTCTCACCTTATAGCAGGCTGCGTGTACAGCTTTCTCACTTGATGGCTTGTACTTGCTCTCATAGGTAAGATCATTGATATTAACCGCAACAATCATTTCCGGAGTAAGATCCTCATATCTGATTCCGCTGGGTGTTATAAGAAAATGGTCTGCGTCGATTCTGCAGCTGATATTCCCCCAGGTTCTAACCAGAAGCCCGATATCATGTAGTTCTCTTGAAACCTCTATTATATGCTCCTTGGCAGCAAGAAGTTCCTCTTTGGTCAATGCCATAAATAACCCTCCCAATAATCCCCAAAAGTATTATCTTACCTGACCATTCCCCAATATCTGATACTTGTAAGATGTAAGTTCTTTAAGTCCCATAGGGCCTCTTGCATGGAGCTTCTGAGTGCTGATACCAATCTCTGCCCCGAAGCCGAATTCAAAGCCGTCTGTAAATCTTGTGGATACATTGTGATATACGCAGGCAGCATCCACTCTGCTAAGGAACTTGTCTGCAGCCTCCTGATTCTCAGTAATGATGGACTCAGAATGACCTGTATTATATTTGTTGATGTGCTCGATGGCCTCATCAACATCTTTTACTGTCTTAACGGAAATAATATAGTCGAGATACTCTTTCCCAAAGTCCTCTTCTGTGGCATCTACAGCATCAGTAAGAATCACTTTGCTGTCCTTGTCAGCCCTGACCTCAACATTATGTTCCTTCATTGCCTTTGCAAAAAGAGGTAAAAAAGCATCCTTCACAGCTTCGTGAACCACAAGGGACTCTGCAGCGTTGCAGACACCGATTCTCTGGGTCTTGGCGTTGATGATGATAGGAATAGCCTTCTCAAAATCAGCATCCTTGTCCACATAGATGTGACAGTTACCGGTTCCAGTCTCTATTACAGGAATAGTGGAATTCTCAACAACCGCCTGGATAAGCCTTGCGCTGCCTCTTGGAATCAGAACGTCAACATAGTCATTCATCTGCATGAACCTGGTTGTAACGCTTCTGTCAGTGTCCTCAATGAGCTGAACAGCATCGGGATCGATACCCTCCGCAGCCAGCGCATCTCTTATGACCTTGGTGATGGCGATATTGCTGTCGATGGCATCGCTTCCGCCCTTTAATATAACTGAATTACCGGATTTAAAAGTAAGACTGAAGGCGTCTGCCGTAACATTGGGTCTTGATTCATAGATGATACCAATAACTCCAAGGGGCACTCTCACCTTCTTTATGTGAAGACCGTTGGGTCTGTCGAAATGTTCTATCTCTGTGCCGATGGGGTCCTCCAGGTCTGCTACCTGCTTAAGTCCCTCAGCCATGGCCTGAATACGTTTTTCATCAAGTTTAAGACGATCCAGCATTCCCTGATGCATGCCGTTCTTTTCACCGCGCTCATAGTCTTTCCGGTTAGCGGCAATAATATCAGCTGCATTCTCAACAAGCTTATCCGCTACAACCAGAAGCGCTTTGTTCTTCTGCTGGGTTGACAGGTTCTGAATCTTATACTTTGAAGCTTTCGCTCTCTGGCAGATCTCTAATAATTCCATACCGCTCCTCCTTGAAACTAAACAAAAAACGCACTTATATTTGATTATACCCAACAAAATCCCCATATTCAACACCGGCTGTTTTGTTTAGTTCGATGGAATCGGTATTTTTGGCTTTGAGCCAATCAGTTTTACCCCTTCATACTTCTCGGAGAGGCGCCGTAGTATTTCTTGAAAACATTGGAAAAATAGCTCACATCACTGTAACCCACCTGCTCTGCCACGGAAGTAAGCTTTTCCTCTGTGGTTGTGATGAGCCTCTTGGCCTCCTGCATACGAAGCTGAGTGATGTACTCTGTGAGGGTCATATTCATCTCACTCTTAAACATTTTCCGAAGATAAGTCTGATTCACGCAAAGAGCTTCGGAAATATCAGAAATTGACAGCTCGCTGTTGGTATAATTGGCCTCTATATATTCCCTGGCAGCCTGGGCTATGTCGTGCTCCCTGCTGTCCTTCTTTCCTTTTTCAAATTCGATTCTCTTTTTATACAGGAAAATGACATTCTCACGCATCTTCTCGCTCGTTTCCGCCATAGCAAAGAATTTCTCCGGTACAAAATCCTCTCCAAAGATTTTATCCACGGAAAAACCTGAGCTTATGATATTGGTCATAAGAATACTCACAGCGCTGCTAAGAAGATTCATTTCAGTAAAAGAAGGAGCTGCATCATTGTTATCAGCTTCATTATTCTTCTCCTTGATCCTGTTCCAGAGTTCGTTTATAACAGCCTCCGCATCATCTGCTTGAAGGCTTTCTATATCCCTGTTGAGCCTGAAAATAGCATCCAAAGAGGTATAGGACACATTTTCCTGATTGTTTCTTATGTCAAAAAATCTGCCATAACCCTTCCCAGCGAGAAAATTCAATGCTTTCTCATAGGCTCCCTTTACAGAAGAGATGTTGGCCGCTTTAGTAATTGCTATGGCACTGTCGATCTCAAGCTGACTCTTAACAACCTGAATAATATCGGTAAATTCATAACCCTTGAAGCTCTCAAGTTCCTTGTCATCATCAAATCTCATGATAACAACGATATTGTTCTCATAATCATGGAAAACCCTGAATTTACCGGCAATTTCAAGCTTATCCTCAAGCATTCTGGCTATGAGACGCTCCCAGTTCATGAGATTCTCCACGGAGTCAGCCCCTTCAGCATCTGTGATATCAAATTTGAAAAGAGCCACGAGCAGACCTTTATTCTCAATCTCAAGCTGTGCCTTTTCTTTATCCGTCTCACTATAGAAAAAAGAAAGGGCTTCAGCCTCAGTGTCCTTATTGCCACCGGTTCCTGCATAGATAAGTGCTCTGAGCCTCTCATCACGGTTCTTTCTTCTTGGAGATACATCAGTGATCTCAACAGCCTTGCCAATATTGTCCTGGAGCTTGAGAAGGCTGAGAATCAGTTCTTCTTTTTCAAAGGGCTTGACTATATAGTCGCAGGCCCCGATCTTCACTGCCTTCCTGGCGTATTCAAACTCGTTGTTACCGGTGATCAGTATAACGGAAATATCGGGATAATCCTTTGTGATGCGCTCCGCCAGTTCCAGGCCGTTGATATAGGGCATGGTTATATCCGTGAGTACAACATCGGGATAATATTCTTCTATTTTGTCCAGTGCCTCTCTCCCATCATGGGCCTCACAGCAGATCTCAAAGCCATAGGCCTTCCAGTCTATGCAGCCTCGTAAATATTCAAGAAAGATCGGCATATCATCAACGATCATTATTTTTATCATGTCAAAAAATCTCCGGCTTTTTTATTTTTTGGTAGGGAAGTCTTATAACAACCTTAGTACCTTCTCCCTTATTGCTCTCTATCCTTGCTCCGTATTCATTGCCAAAATAGAGCTTTATCCTGTGGGATACGCTATATAGGCCAAAATGGCTTCCGCCCTTTATTTTGTCATGGTCTGATATCTCAGCTTCTCTTTCATCCACATCCTCTGAAGCTGCGTGTTTGACGTCCTCTGTAAGGATTTCATTGAGCTTTGCCAGTTCTTCCTCATCCATTCCCACGCCGTCGTCCTGCACTGTAAGCTCGCAGATTTCAGAGCCATTTAAGTTAAGTTTATGACCTGAGACAACTATTTTTCCCCATTCCGCCTTGGTCTTTATGCCGTGATAAATTGCATTCTCCACAAGGGGCTGCAAAGTCATCTTGGGAATCTGACAGTCATCAATGGTTTCATCAATATCAATTTCATAGGTGAACTTGTCGCCGTAGCGCATTGTCTGAAGGTCCAGATAATCCCTGATTATCTGTGATTCTCTTTCTATGGTAACGATGTCTTCACTTCCTGAAAGTGAATTCTTGTAGTAATTCGCCAGCTTCTGGGTTACTCTGGCTGCCTCCTTTGACCTGTTCATCTCGATCAGCATAATTATAATATCCAGAGTATTATACAAAAAGTGAGGCTTAACCTGCTCCTGAATAAGGGCAAGTTCATATTCTCTCTTTTTCTTCGCCTCATCATCCACCTGCTGCAGCAGCTCCAGGTTTCTCTGGGTCATATAGTTAAATATTCTGCCCAGGCGTCCGATCTCATCCTTGTACTTGAACCGGAACCTGAAACTCATATCCCCTTCCGCAATCTGCTGCGCCCCGTCATGAAGCATTTTTAAAGGCCTTGTGATCATATTTACTGACACGATCATAGACAGCAAAAGAAGAATCGCGGTAATGCCAAATGTGACAAGAAGTATGAACTGCAGGTCTTTTCCTGTCACATTGAATCTGTTAAGGTTGGTGACTCCCACTATGGTCCAATGGTACCGTTCTATCTCATCCCTGGCGATAAGGTAGTTTTCCTTGTTATATCTTATCCGGCCCTTTTCCTCATAAAAGAGAGAATTTATCAGCTCCTCGTCGCCGTATATCTGATCCCTGGCCTCTGATTGGGATAAGCAATAGCCGCTGGGGTCATAGAGAAAATAATAACTGATATCACTGGCAGAGGACTCAATCAGATACTCTTTATTCATGTTGATAAAAAGATATCCGAAGGTGGTACCCGTAAGCACATTTATAGCATGCTTGCCCATGGTTATGATCTCTTTATCTTCCCTGTTCATAATGTTCTTGGTGGGATCAAGCAAATAGGTCTTTCCGCCGGCTTCCTTTAATTCCCGGACATAGTCAGAGTCCTCTATCTCTGCCTGAATTTCCAGAAGCTTCGGATCCGTACTGTAGAATCTTCCATCCGTATCAAGGAAAACAATGGAAGAAATTCCATGATAAATAAGCAGGGACTGGGACAGCTGGGAAATGATCTTGGAGTCCCTGGTTACCTGCTTCATTGATTTATCGTTATATAATGAGCTGAACTCTATGGTCAGATTGTTGGAACAAAGCTCGCCGTTATTAAGCACGGAGGTTATCCTGTCGGACATGATCCTGATGTTCTCTTCAATGTGCTTATTTCCGCGTTCCATAATAGCTCTGTTATAAAAAAACAACATCAAGACTGTCAGTACCGTCATGGGTATCAGCGCAACTAAAACAGTCATCGATGCTATTTTGTATTTAATGGATATATTTCTGGCACGCTCTTTGCCGCTGCTGACCCTGTCAGATTTATATTCCTCCATATCCCGAAGGGTCATATCCACTATATTTATGCCTTTATCATTTTGCTTTTTCATAAATGTCACTGGCATCGCGGATTTCTTCCGCTCTGCTGATTATCTTATCCTTCCATTCATCATCTTCAGCTTCCAGCTGATATGTATTAAATCCATATTCCCGGCCCCAGGAGCAAATGACCTCTTCATCATCCACATGGAGAGAGATCCTGTATCTGCTGGGAATCTTCTGGGGAAGGATTTCCTTTTTATCCCTCTGAACTTCCCTGAGATGGCGGTCGCCGTTAACTATGCCGTCTAATCTTACTTTGTAGTGCTTAAAAAGGTCTCTTATATATTTTTCCGACCTGAAGGAAGATGTATAGATCCAGACCTCATACCCAAGGTCCTGAAGGGCATTAATTAATTCCGGAGTCCCAAGCCGCAGTCTTTCCTTATAAATCCTGTCTAAAGGAAATTTTAGTTTAGGCTCGGTCTTATGAGTCATGGGACTCACAAACAAAACCTCATCCAGGTCAAAAGAAACCCGCATCTTCAGTTCTGAATCATTCTTTTTCATCCAGTTCCTTTACAATGTTTAGAATCTGCGCTGACCAGTTGGAGTCATCCTGATTTATTTCTTTTTCAACAAAATCATCAGAATTACTGAATATCTTAATAACTGAGCTGTCAGTTATGTTCAAAGTAAATTTATACTTCTCTGCCAATGCTTTTTTGATATTACTACTGCCTTCCTGCCTGGAAAGCACCTGCATACCTGTAACAACACCATCCACCCTGGCGTGATACCACTTCAAGAGCCTGCTTATGGTGTCATAGGAATAATAATTTGAAGAATATACCCAAATATCATATCCATGATTTTTTAAGTAGTAAAAAAGCGCAGGGATTCCGGCTCTGATCCTCTCCTTAAAAAACAGAGAACGTGGAAAACCAAGTTCCTTCTCATAACCCTCTTTGCTTTCACAGAATACCACTTCATCCAGATCCAGAGAAACTCTTTTATAATTAGTACTTTTCTCCAGCATATTAATAATATCATTTTTCTGTGTCAGATTAACAATGCTTACATTGCACTTCATATCCATCATGGCACAGGCTGCCCATCTGTGATGTCCGTTGATTATCATATAACCATCAGGATGCATTCTTTCTACAATGATGGGTTCAATCTTATCTTCTCTCCTGATTCCCTGGGTCTGTTGGAATCTTCGGAACTTCTCTTCATATTCACGTATTATACGCTGACTGGGACCAATCTTTGGATCTGAAAATTCATCATCAGGGTTTGGATGAAGATTTTGCCATTTCGTTCTGCGCACAAAAAATCTTCTGAGAAGGCTGGACTTTACCGGGAAAGCAATTCCGTTATACTTTTTAATTTCCTCAGCAACATGATCGACAATATTATTCATATTATTAGACTTCCTTTTCTAATTAACACAATAACATCCCTTTTATGATGAAATAATATCATAAAAAAGCAGGTGTGCACTACACCTGCTTAATATTTAAGAATAATTTAACCTTTTACAGCTCCGCCGATGGTCATAGCGCTCTCAACCTGCTCTGAGAATATTGAATATACAATGATTGCAGGGAAAGAAGCAATTACCATTGTGGCTCCCATTCCGCCCCAGTCGGTGGTAAATTCACCCTGGAAGAAAAGAACTCCCAAAGGAAGGGTCTTAAGCTGTGGAATGCTTCCCACAACTACATTTGCAAGAATAAACTCATTCCATGCATTGAGGAAAATATAAATGATAAGTGTTACTGTTGCAGGTCTCACAAGAGGTTCAATTATCATGAAAAAGGTCTGATAAATTGTAGCTCCGTCCATGCAGGCAGCTTCCTCAAGCTCCATGGGGATTCCCTTAAAGAAGCCGTAATAAACCATGCAGGAAAAAGCAAGGTTGATGGCTATATAAGGGAAAATAAGTGACCATCTTGTGCCCATAAGGTGGAAGTTCTGAACCACCTTAACCACCGGGATCATGATAGCCTGTACCGGAATAAACATTCCAAGGCCAAGGAACAGCCTTGTAAATGTTCTTCCCTTCCACACCATTCTGCTGGTTGCATAGGAAAACAAAAGTGCGCAGAAGATGGTTATAGCAACAGTACCGATTGATACCAGTAAGCTGTTCAGGAAATACAGCGGAACATCATATTTTGTCCAGGCTGTAATGTAGTTCTCGTAATGAAGTGGCCAGGGGAAACCAAAGGGATTGGTTACAAATATCTCCTGATTGGTCTTGAAGGAATAAAACAGCATCCAGATAAGAGGATATAATGAAAATGCTGCGTAAATCCAGCAGAAAGCCACAAAAACATAATGCAATATTGATTTTTTACCTTCGTTATGCACCGCGCTTCCTCCTTGATTTCTCTTCTTCCTTGCGCTGGTTCTTCTCTCTGAAGATAAAGTTGATCACCAGCATCACAAGCATACACTCAATTACCATTACTGAAGCAGCTGCAAGACCGTATCCATAGTTGGATTTCTTAAAGGCTGCATTGTACATCATGTAAGTCAATGTGAAGGTTGATTTATTAGGTCCTCCTCCTGTCAGGATGTTCATCTCAGTAAAGGCCTTGATACCACCTGTCAGTGAGATGATAAGGCAGAACTTATAAGTTTCTGCAAGAAGGGGGATTGTGATCTTCATGTGGGCCTTAACGTTGGAGCAGCCGTCAATCCTTGCAGCCTCGTAGTAGTCTGAAGGAATGGATTTGATGCCGGCAACGATAAGTGCAAACTGATATCCCATCCACTGCCATGCATTTACGAAGGCAATAACGTAGATTGCCTTGTATCTGTCTCCAAGCCAGTTCTGTCTGAAATCAGATCCAAAGGCTTCAAAAAGCTTGTTAAGGAGTCCTTCTCCGCTGAGGATTGCGCCCCAGAGCTGACATACAACAGTAACAGAAAGAATTACCGGAATGAAATAGGCAACTCTGAGAAACTTTCTGCCCTTCATCTTTTTATCTGAAATGGTAATAGCGAATACTGTTGCAAAAAACATCTGATAAACAGTGATGATCACAGCAAATATCAGCTGATTTCTGTTAGAAGTGAAAAAAACTCTATCATTGAACAGTTCTAAGTAATTCTTAAGTCCTGTAAAGTTCGGAATTGTAAGTCCGTTCCAATCGGTAAAGCTGTAAGCAAAAACCTGTATGATCGGAACAAAGTCAAAAGCTATAAATATCGCAAGAGCCGGCAGAACAAAGAGAAATATTGCCAGCTTGTTTCCCATGTATTTTTTCATGGTATTCTCCTATTTAGTGGTGGTGGAAAAAAAACGATTATCTTTCAAGGTAATGGAGTGGCAAAAAAGCTTCTTGCCACTCCATCGATGACTAAAATGATTTATTAGAATTACTGAGCGTCTGCTACATTCTCTACAAACTCATCTGCTGTGAACTGTCCTGATACAAGTCCCTGTGACTCAGACTGGATTGCATCGTTGAATGTAGAATTGGTAAGTCCCCATGTGAACTTTGTTGTTGATGTTATTGTAGGAAGTGTGTCTGAAAGCTTCTTCATCATTGCAGGATACTCAGAGTCTGGCTCTTTTCCTGTATCAAGTGCAACAAGAGGATTGTGTCTGTACATAACCTTAGCTTCGCAGTACTTCTCTGTAATGAACTCAGCCACTTCTGCTGCAAGAGCTGCGTTCTCGGAATCAGGATTTACAGCAAAACCTGAAGCAGAACCGCCGCCTGAGAATGCTGCCTTACCAGCCTCATATGAAGCCTCATCAGCTGCAGGATAGAACATCCAGTCAACGTTGTCGCCAAGCTCCTTGGTTGCATCCTCGATGTACCACTGTCCGTTGATGAACATTGCTGCCTCACCGGAAAGGAACTTCTGAGAAGCCTGATCGTAATTGGTTGTTGTAGCATCTTCCTGATAGAGACCGGCTGCAACCAGCTTCTCCATCATTTTAGCTGCCTCTACATAGCCCTCATCTGTAACAGAAGCTGTTCCGTCATCAAGAGCCTTGATACCGCCTGTAGCATATCTTGTTGCAATTACGTCGAATGCTGCAGCTGTGTTCCAGCCTTCCTGTCCGAAAAGTGCAAGAGGTGTGATTCCCTTACCCTTGAATACTTCAATGCAGTTTAAAAGATCATCAAATGTCTTGGGAACATCAAGTCCGTTCTCCTCAAAGAGAGCCTTGTTGTAGTACCAGAGAACATATTCCTGACCTGAGAATGGGAATGCATAGATGTTGCCATCCTCTGCGTAAGCAAGATCCTTGTTTGCGTCATAGAGCTTATCAAGGAATCCTGTTGACTGTGCTACGTCATTAAGAACCATGATCTGATTTGACTCACGGAATGTATTGATAAGATCTGTGCTGGCCTGATAGATATCGGGGAGCTGACCTGTTGCTGCAAGAGTCTTAAGTGTCTGTCCGTCATCCTGAGCCTGAACAATAAGGTTGAGCTCAACATTTGGATAAGCCTCTTTAAGCTGCTCAACAGCGTAATCGTAAGGAACCTTTGTATCGTCATCTGCATACTGTGTGTAGATGCTAAGAGTTACCTTGTCGCCTGTAGTATCAGCAGCAGTCTGTGTCTCTTCTGTCTTTGTTTCAGCAGCAGGAGCCTCTGTCTGAGTCTCTGCAGGAGCGGCTGTATCAGCAGGAGCGGCTGTATCAGCAGGAGCTGAAGAACCTGTGCATCCAACAAGTGTTGATGCTGCTACTGTCATGCATGCAATTGCACTAACTATTTTCTTTTTCATAAAAATACCCTTCCCTTCTCTTTATGCTGTTCCCGAACAATTCGGAAACTTAAATATTGAGTACAGTACTCATTATAGGGAAGGCAAGGATATAAAAAAATGAGATATTCAAAATAGTTTTTGTAATTTTTGAAAATTACATTTTTGTCATTATTTTCATAACTTCAATTGCTTAATCTGACACAATCATATCCAAAGGAATATCATGGGCATCCACCGGAAGTATATCCTCAAGTATCTGTATGTCAAAACATATACCGATGCTTTTTACTTCGCTGTGAGAAGAAAGAAACCTGTCATAAAAACCTCCGTTATAGCCGATGCGATTGTTACTTCGGTCAAATGCGACTCCCGGTACAACAGCTAAAGTTATTTCGGTTAGAAGCTCAGGATTGTCATCATATGAAAAGATTTCAGACTGGTCCTCAAATTCAGGCTCTCTTATGCCAAAATAGCCCTCTTTCAGATCCTCCAGAGCAAAAATCCGGACAAAGACCATCCTGCCGGTCTTTTTATCAGTAACCTTGGGACAATAAACCTTTTTGCCGTCAGCCAGGGCATCAAGGATTATCTCATCGGTTCTGACTTCAGATCTCATGGAGGCATAAATAAGGAGATTCTCAGCCTCCTTATACTCATCGAGATTCACCAGCTTATCAAATATGATCCTGCTCTTATCCTCTATCTCATAAGGAGCAAGACTGTCTCTTCGTGCCAGCATTTGTTTTCGTATTTCAGCTTTATCCATAATTCGTCCTTTATCATCCAAGAAGATTGCCGGCAATAAGCTCAGCAGTTCTAAGTCCGTCCATGGCGGCAGACATTATGCCACCGGCGTAGCCTGCGCCCTCACCACAGGGATAAAGACCTTTAACATTGAGGGATTCGCCCTTTTCATCCCTGTTTATCCTTACCGGTGAAGAGGTTCTGCTCTCAACGCCGGAAATAAGTGCATCATCATTATCGTAGCCCTTAATCGTATGGCCAAATTTTTCCATCCCCTCGATAAACGCCTGATTGAGCTCATCAGGAAGGATCTCGTGAACCTTGGCAAATACATAATCGCCCCTCATCTGAGGACGGTTGAAGGAGCTTCTGTCTATATCCGAAGGCTCTCCTCCCTGAACCTGGGCCTTAAAATCAATAAAATACTCCACAGGAATCTTGCCACCGCCCAGCTCATAAGCCTTTTCCTCAAGCCTTCTCTGGAATTCCACTCCTGAGAGAACATCCTCAGAGCCAAAGTCCTTGGGATCAACAGTTATTATGATGGCGGAATTGGCATTGGCGCCGTCACGTTTGTTGTAGCTCATGCCGTTGATGGCAAGCCTGCCCTCCTCTGAGGAGGCGTTAACCACGAAACCTCCTGGGCACATGCAGAAGGAATATACTCCTCTGCCTTCCCTTGTATTAGCCACCAGTTTATAGGGCGCAGCCCCAAGACTTCCGGGCTCTTCAACACCATACTGCGAAAAATTGATGAGATTCTGTCTGTGCTCAACTCTATAGCCCACAGCAAAGGGCTTAGGCTGCATATCCACTGCCCTGTCCTTAAGCATATAGAAGGTATCCCTGGCGCTGTGTCCAATGGCAAGAACCACAGCATCTGCCGGTATCACCTCATCACCTGTCATGACAGCAGTAACCCTGCCCTGTTCAAAGGAAATATCCGTGACCTGAGTTTCGAATCTGACCTCTCCTCCCAGCTCTATTATGCGATTTCTCATATTTCTTACCACATCGCAGAGAATGTCGGTCCCGATGTGAGGTTTGGCTTCATACATGATATTTTTATTGGCGCCGTTCACAGTAAAGACAGAAAGGGCATATCTTCCTCTTCCGTCCTTGTCCTTAACCATGGTATTGAGTTTACCGTCTGAAAAAGTGCCTGCTCCGCCTTCTCCGAACTGAACATTAGTCCTTGTATCCAGGACTCCTGTCTCCCAGAACTTATTAACAAGTTCCATTCTTTTTTCAACGGCAGCTCCTCTTTCCAGCAAAAGAGGTTTAAATCCGTTTCGGGCAAGCTCATAGGCACAGAAAAGTCCTGAGGGGCCTGCTCCTATGACAACAATCTTCTTATCACAGGCTGAGGCTTTCTTAATGAGACCTTCCTTATCATCAGAATTAAGAGCCTGCTTCCAGAAGTCATATTTTTTATCTGCGATAACAGAGGCATTTTTATCTCTGGACTTCTTTACAATCTGCTCTTCACTTCCGCCCTTAAGCCTTAAGTCCACCATGTAGATATCGAAGATTTCAGGCTTTTTCCTGGCATCTATGGAATGTCTGATTATCTCAAAGTCTTTTATATCATTCTCTGAAACGCGCAAAAGCTTAGCAGCTTTCTTTTTGAGAATTCTGCTAAGCTCATCATGGCTTATTTCCGCGTTGATATCGTGAAAAATTTTTATCTGATTAATTCTTATCATTATCTGTCCTTAAATTGAAGCAGCTGTTCCTGCAATACTGCCGCTGGTCCATGCCCACTGAAGGTTATATCCGCCGCATCTTCCGTCCACGTCAAGAATCTCTCCCGCAAGATATACTCCGGGCATCCTCTTATATGACATATCGCTTCCAACATCACCCAGGCTGACACCGCCGGTGGTTACCTGAGAAGCCTGATATCCGTAGCTTTCAGAAAGCTTGAGCTTGAGGTTCCTGTAATTATCAAGGATACAGGTGGCCATGCTCACTGAGATATTCTTCATTCTCATGGTGGAACTTAACTTCATGCGGCTAAGTATCATGTCATTGACGTTGCTGTTGGCATAGCCGTTTAAAAACTCTGCTAGAGTGCGGTTGTCCTTATGG
>JAEEGF011128834.1_pt1 | contig 21042 bp, 20 predicted proteins | sample 9134171 | NCBI WGS metagenome assembly JAEEGF01 (sample SAMN16246542, study PRJNA631951) | gut metagenome | biome: gut microbiome; feature: rumen; material: AP-attached | host: Bos | place: Iran: Karaj | collected 2018-10 | reverse complement strand
CTTTTCATCAAGATCTGCTGCGAGATCTTTTGCCTTGCCCAGAAGTTCGAGAGCTATGTTGCTGAGCTCATTATCAACCTGCTGAGCGAAGATAAATACACCCTTATATTCTTCTAAAGACATGTTCATTCTCCTTTTATACTAAATAATTCACATCTTGGATAGCAAATCATTACTATGATTCGCCACGTACGGATTCTTAGATTACGTGCTTCTCATCAAGCTTGCCAAGGATGTACTTAACAGCTTCATCGGCACTGTCAGGAGTAACCTTCTCACCAGCACCCTTCTTAACCTTATCTGAAGCCTTGGCAATCTGTGTAGGAGAACCTTTAAGACCGATATTCTCATCAGCTACATCCTTAAGATCAGCTCTGCCCCATACAGTAACTTCTGTATCGAAAGCATCAAAGATTCCACCAGGAGTCATGTATCTAGGCTCACCAAGCTCTGAAAGAGCTGTAATAAGAACAGGCATCTTAGCCTTTACCATGTGGTAACGGTCTTCGAACTGTCTCTTAACTGTAACTGTCTTCTCGTTCTCATCTACAGAAATCTCTTCTGCGTATGAAATAACCGGGATTCCAAGGTGCTCAGAAATCTGAGGACCAACCTGAGCTGTATCACCATCGATAGCCTGACGGCCTGTGATAACGATATCATACTCAAGGTTACGGATTGCTCCGGCAATTGTTGATGATGTTGCCCATGTATCTGCGCCGCCGAGTACTCTGTCTGTTACAAGGATTGCTTTGTCAGCACCCATTGCAAGAGCTTCACGAAGAACTGCATCAGCCTTAGGAAGACCCATTGTTACAACTGTAACTTCAGCACCATACTGATCTTTGAGCTTAAGAGCTGCTTCAAGACCTGCTTTATCATCAGGATTCATGATAGCAAGCATTGCGCCTCTATCAAGAGTTCCATCCGGTTTGAATTTAACGCCGCCCTTTGTATCAGGGACCTGCTTAACACAAACTACTACTTTCATGTTTTTCTCCTTATATTTGCAGAATCTGAACTATATAAGTTCATTTATATATGCTTTTGTATACGCATATCCGGATATGCATTTTGATGATCATATATCATATTAATTCTTATCATCAAAATAATATTGCTTCTTATATCCTATTATGCAAGTAAGCTTCCTGAGATAACCATACGCTGAACTTCTGAAGTTCCTTCGTAGATCTCAGTGATCTTAGCGTCACGCATCATACGCTCAACTTCGTACTCTCTGATGTAACCATAACCACCAAGGAGCTGTACGCACTTAGTTGTAACGTCCATAGCTGTCTCAGCAGCGAAAAGCTTAGCTTTAGCAGCTTCTACAGAATATCTGTCCTTAGTTCTCTTAGCTTCTGCAGCTTTGTATACAAGGAGCTGTGCAGCTTCTACTTCTGTTGCAAGATTAGCAAGCTGGAACTGTGTATTCTGGAACTGAGCGATTGAACGACCGAACTGCTTTCTCTCTTTTACATAAGCGATTGTTCTGTCAAGAGCGCCTTCTGCAAGGCCAAGAGCCTGTGCAGCGATACCGATACGACCACCATCAAGAGTGTGCATAGCGATAGGGAAGCCCTTTCCACGAGCACCAAGCTGGTTCTCAGCAGGGATTACGCAATCCTGGAAGATAAGCTCATATGTAGCTGATCCTCTGATACCCATCTTGTGTTCCTTAGTTCCGAATGTGAAACCAGGTGTATCCTTCTCAACGATGAATGCAGTAAACTTCTTCTGCTTTCTGCCCTTCTTGTCTTCTACGATATCTGTGTAAGCGATGATGATATAAACATCAGCTTCTTTACCGTTTGTGATGAAGCACTTAGAACCGTTAAGTGTCCATGTCTTGCCATCTTCTGAAAGAACAGCCTTGGTCTGAACACCCTGAGCGTCTGTACCAGCGCCAGGCTCTGTAAGACCGAAAGCACCAAGCTTCTTACCTGAAGCAAGATCCGGAACATACTTCTTCTTCTGTTCTTCTGTACCATATGTAAGAATTGGATCTACGCAAAGAGATGTGTGTGCAGATACAATAACAGATGTTGTACCGCATACTTTAGCGAGCTCTTCTACACACATAACGTATGTAAGAGGATCGCATCCCTGTCCGCCATATTCCTTCGGTACCGGAATTCCTAAGAATCCGCTCTTTCCCATCTTAGTAACTGTCTCGCGTGGGAAAACTTCTGTCTCGTCTGTCTCAATTGCGAGAGGCTTTACTTCTTTTTCTGCAAATTCTCTGAAAAGAGATCTTGCCATTTCATGCTTCTGATCCAGCTGAAAATCCATGTTTTTTCTCCTTTAGTTCTATTGTGACGGCACTGCCGCCAATTTATTCTATCAACACAGGCATTTTACAAATCAAAGACTTGCTATAACCCGTAACTCCCGGGATGGATATGTGCCCATCCCGGGAAGCTGATTAGTGATATTAAAGCTTGTCAACAGGAGTCTTTGTTCTATCTTCGTTGTACTTATAGAAACCGATACCTGACTTAACGCCGAGGTGACCTGCACGAACCATCTTACGAAGAAGTCCGCATGCACGATACTTAGAATCCTTAGTCTCATTGTAAAGAACGTCCATGATAGCAAGAACGATATCAAGACCTACATAGTCACCAAGTTCAAGGGGTCCCATAGGATGGTTACATCCAAGCTTCATAGCTGTATCGATACCTTCGATGTCTGAAATACCCTCTGAATATACGAAGATACCTTCGTTGATAAGAGGAATGAGAATACGGTTAACTACGAAACCAGGAGCCTCGTTAACCTGTACAGGAGTCTTACCAAGAGTCTTGGAGATCTCGATAACCTTTTCTGTTGTCTCCTTAGGTGTGTTAGCGCCTGAGATAACCTCGATAAGCTTCATAACAGGAGCTGGGTTGAAGAAGTGCATACCGATGATAGGTGTCTTAAGACCTGCACCAATCTCTGTGATAGAAAGAGATGATGTATTTGAAGCATAGATACAATCAGGGTTCTTAACGATGTTCTCCTGAAGTTCCTTGAAGCATGCCTTCTTGATATCCATAACTTCAAGAGCAGCCTCTACTACAAGATCAGGATCTGTAGCGATTGTGTTAAGACCAGTCTTAACCTTTGCTACGATAGCATCTGCAGCTTCCTGAGTCATCTTTTCCTTCTTAACAAGACGTCCAAGATTCTTCTCGATCTTGCTCTTACCGCCATCAGCAAACTCCTGCTTGATATCGCAAAGATATACTGTCTCAACAGCGTCACACTGTGCAAATGCCTGTGCAATACCTGAACCCATTGTTCCTGCACCAATTACAGCTACTTTCATTGTAAATCCTCCTTAGATATATTTTATCTATTATTTTCTGTCAAAAGATATAATCTTATCATTTGATAAAAACAGTTTTCATTTATGCTGATAAGATTCATATTGTTTCATAAATCCTGTCAGATCAAGCGTTCTTGAAATCTACGTGCTTAACCTTCTTAGGATCATCCTTCTTACGAAGGAAGTTAGCCATTCCTTCTACCTGATCCTCTGACTCAAAGCATGAGCCAAAGAGCTTCTCTTCGATAACAAGTGCGCTGTCAATATCAGTCTGAAGGCCATCATTGATTGCTTTCTTACAAGCACGAACAGCAATAGGAGCGTTGCCTGCGATTGTAGCAGCAAGCTTCTCAGCTGCAGGAAGAAGCTCTTCCTGTGTGTATACAGCATTTACAAGACCGATACGAAGTGCTTCATCTGCCTTGATATTACGTGCTGTGTAGATAAGCTGCTTGGCCATACCAACACCAACAGTTCTAGCAAGTCTCTGTGTTCCGCCAAATCCAGGTGTGATTCCAAGGCCTACTTCAGGCTGACCGAACATAGCATTGTCAGAGCAGATACGAATATCACAGCTCATAGAGATCTCACATCCACCACCAAGTGCAAAGCCGTTAACAGCTGCAATAACAGGGATAGGAAGTGTCTCAAGTTTACGGAATACATCATTACCCTTCTTACCAAAAGCTTCGCCTTCTGCCTTAGTAAGTGTTGACATCTCTCCGATATCAGCGCCGGCAACAAAAGACTTGTCTCCTGCGCCTGTAAGAACAAGTGCTCTTACTGTATTTAAGTCAATGTTATCAAGAACTGTATTAAGTTCATCGAGAACAGCTGAGTTAAGAGCATTAAGCGCTTCCGGACGGTTAATAGTTACAACAGCGATCTTATCTTTCTGTTCATATAAAACAAAGCTCATTGATTCGTCCTCCGATTTTATCCAGTATTAAGAGGGTGTAGATAAGTCCATACAGGCTATCACACCCTCTGTAAGTTTAATTATTCGTACTTCTCAACGATAGTAGCGCATCCCATTCCGCCACCGATGCAAAGAGTTGCAAGACCCTTCTTAGCGTCTTTCTTCTGCATCTCGTGAAGAAGTGTTACAAGGATACGAGCACCTGAAGCTCCAACAGGGTGGCCAAGAGCAATAGCACCACCGTTAGGGTTAAGCTGCTTGTCAACGTCGATTCCAAGATCCTTACCAACTGCTACAGACTGAGCTGCGAATGCTTCGTTAGCCTCGATGATATCGAACTCAGATACGTTCTCGATACCAGCCTTCTTCATAGCCTTCTGAGTAGCTGCTACAGGTCCGATACCCATTACTTCAGGACGAACACCAGCAAGTGCTCCAGCTACGAATGTAGCCATAGGCTTAACACCGAGCTCTTTAGCCTTCTCTTCTGACATAACAACAAGTGCAGCAGCACCGTCATTGATACCTGAAGCGTTACCAGCTGTAACAAATCCATCCTTGTTGATAGGACGAAGTTTAGAAAGAGATTCAGGAGTAACACCCTGTCTAGGGCCTTCATCTGTATCGAAGATGATAGTCTCTTTCTTCTTCTTGATCTCTACAGGAACGATCTCATCCTTGAATGCACCAGCTTCGATAGCTGCGCAAGCCTTGTTCTGGCTCTTTGCTGCGAACTCATCGAGCTCTTCACGTGTAAGACCCCATTCATTGCAGATGTTGTCTGCTGTCTGGATCATATGATAATCATTGAAAGCATCCCAAAGAGCATCTTTAACCATAGTGTCTACAAGACCACCCTGGCTCTGGCTAGGCCACATCATACGATATCCGTAACGGCCATTAGGAAGTGCAAATGGTGCAAGTGACATGTTCTCCATACCACCGGCAACAACGATATCAGCATCTCCAGCCATGATCATCTGAGCTGCCTGGTTAACACAGTTAAGACCTGAACCACATACAACGTTAGTTGTAACTGCAGGTACTTCTACAGGAAGACCAGCCTTGATAGAAGCCTGACGAGCAACGTTCTGTCCCTGTCCTGCCTGAATAACGCATCCCATGTATACGTGATCAACATCTTCAGGCTTAACACCTGCACGATTAAGAGCTTCCTTGATAACGATAGCACCTAAATCTACTGCAGGAATTGTGCTAAGAGATCCACCCATTGTTCCGATTGCTGTACGACATGCACCAGCTAAAACTACTTTCTTTGCCATTTTTATACCTCCGTTGTGTAATTGAGCTCATTTGAGAGCTTTGAGTTACATATTTAGTTGTATTGCCTGATAAATTTGTAAAGCCTTTGTTACCATGTATATTCATATTTAATGAGTATTTTCCTTAAGATGGTAACGATTGTTAATTTTTTATCACAACAGATTCATTATAACATAATGTCTGCTGAGATTGCAATATTTTTAACAAAGTGTAAGCGTTTACAATCCAAAAAAATTCTGCACATACCCAAGCGGGGTTTCAGTATATGGAAACGTGGATGAATACAGCATCCGGAACGATTTATAATCAAGATAGCGTATAGTTTTCAATGGAAACTCACCAATGAAAATTATATATCTATTTACATAGTTTCTTCAAGAAAAAAAGCAACAAAAAGAGGATGTGCAAAATCATCATAATGCACATCCTCTAAAACTACTTATTCAGTTACAAAAAGCATATCAAAGTTCAGGTTCAATAAGGCCGTACGTGTTGCCTTTTCTCTTGTAAACTACGTTGGTCTCATCTGTCTCTGCATTGATGAAAACAAAGAAATTATGTCCAAGGAGTTCCATCTGTACACATGCATCTTCAGGATACATAGGCTTAAGATCAAACTTCTTGACTCTTTCAATACGAATATCGTCTTCATCCATGTAGTCCTGCTCTAAGAACTCCATCTTAAAAGAGCTCTTCTCAGCCTGATGCTTGTCAACAATCTTATTCTTATATTTCTTGAGCTGACGTTCGATGACTTCTTCGACGAGATCAATAGAAGCGTACATATCGCTGCTGACCTGCTCAGAACGGATGATCTTACCTTTGACCGGGATCGTGACTTCGATCTTGTGACGGTCCTTCTCAACATGAAGTGTTACATTAACATTAGTATCAGGATTAAAATACTTCTCAAGCTTACCAAGCTTGTCTTCAACCGCTGATTTAAGTCCGGGAGTTACATCAATGTTCTTACCTATAATTGTAAATTTCATGGCAGTCACCTCTTTACTCGGAAATAATTGATGATTTCCTTTGATAGGTATAGTATAGCATCTTTACATTCAAATATGCAATTAAACATAGCTAACATTAGCATTGTTCACAGTTTGTTCATGACAGGAAGTCATCGTAATAAATGCCGAACACCGATATTTATGTCATGGCAGGAGACAAATGCATTTCTATTAAGGCAAAACTGCCCTTTGCATTATGCAAAGGGCAGTTAATAATATCTTATGATTAGAAAATTCTACGAACAGCAAGTGGTGTTCTGTAATTAGCATTAGAAATGATAATACCGGTCTTGGATGTAGAAGCATGTACTATCTGGCCACCGCCAATGTAGATAGCAACGTGTCCTGAGTAACATACGATATCACCAGGCTGTGCATTTGCAAGTCCGTCTACAGCAGCACCTACATTTCTGTCAGCAGCTGATGAATGAGGCAGGCTAACACCAAAGTTAGCATATACGCTCATTACGAAGCCAGAGCAGTCACATCCGTTTGTAAGGCTTGTACCACCATATACATAAGGATTACCTACGAACTGTACAGCAAATGCTGCAACAGCTTCTCCGATAGAGCTCTTCTCTGTTGTGAAGGATTCAGCTGACTTAACGCTTGATGAAGATGATGACTTGGAAGTATTAGCACTAGCAGATGCTCTTGCAGCTTCCTTGGCAGCTTCTTCCTTAGCAAGTCTTGCTTCCTCTTCGGCTTTGGATTCAGCCTCAACGAATTCAGTAGAAAGTCTTACGTAATCCATTGATACGTAACCTTCACCTTCCTCGATCTCGACTTTAACCCAGCCATCCAACTCTTCTGTTACAACAAGTTCATCATCGATAGGAACAAGTCCAAGAACTTCTGACTCTGTGCTTGCTTCCTTACGAACTTTAAGTGTTGTAGTTGTTACTGTAGCAATACGTGTACCAACCTTTGGTGCAAGTTCTACAGCAGCTTCTCCTGTTACACAGTATTCAGCTTTGACATATCCGGTAACAGAACCTGATTTGATCTGATACCATCCATTCTCTTCTCCAAGGTAAGTACCTACAGAATTATTATAAAGTTTACCAACTATCTCATCATTCTCACTAGGTCCACTTCTTACATTAACATAGTCATGTACCTGAGCGATAACAAGGTTTGAAAATGTCTCTTCCTCGTCATTAGTAGTGGTGGTAGCACCGGTTGCCTCTTCAATATCGTTAAGAACTTCTTCATCTACTCTTGATGAAAGAGGAGTAGTATTAGTAGTCTCTTTAGTCGAGGTCGTTGAAGATCCGGATGAGCTGCTTGTTGATGAGCTCGAACCATCGGAAGCTGAGTTAGCTGATGAATCAGACTGTGCGTCTTCCTGAAGGTTTGATACTTCTACCTGATCTGAAGCAAGTTCATATCCAATTCCGGCGGAAGGAAGTACTGATGTCACTGATGAACCAGCCATTGCTTCTATTCCCGCGCCTGTAAATGTCACAGCAGCCGTCAACATACATACGGCGAACTGCCTACCAAATCTGTTCAATGTTTGGCCTCCCTACATTGTTACGAAATTGTTACACCGATATTTAATATAACCCTTGAGTCTAATTTTGTCAATACTTGTGGCAATTTTAAGATTTAATAATTTACTTTATCTTAAAATTCCACAAAATATGTGCTTTTAAAGGCTATTATTTTGACACTTTTATCAATAAAGGAGGCTCAAGTTATCTGACAACTTGAGCCTCTCTTATTGAAATTGTCCGAGTTGAATATATAATTTCAAGTAAAAAATTGTTACGATTTTCCCACAAGATAGTCTTGAATAGCTGTAACAGCGTTAGCACCATCGGCTACAGCCGTAACAATTTGGCGAAGGCGTTTCTTTCTTGCATCTCCGGCTACGTAGATTCCGGGATGTGAAGTAGCACCAGTTTCCGGAGCTATTATATATCCTTTTTCATCACACTCAACAAGGTCTCTGAATTTTTCTGTTTCAGGTGTGATTCCTACAGCAACAAAGCATGCATCTGTATCGAGAGAATTTTCTTCTTTTGTCTTAACATTTTGCACAAGAACAGATTCAACTTTACTGCTTCCTCTTATCTCTTTAACAACACTGTCCCAAACAACTTCTACATTGGGAAGGGACAGAAGTTCATTCTGAAGTGTCTTGGCAGCTCTGAGTTCATCTCTTCTATGAATCAGATATACCTTGCTACATCCCCTTGCAAGAAAGATTGCATCCTCTACTGCTACATCACCGCCGCCTACTACAACTGCGGTCTTGCCTCTAAAGAACGCTCCGTCACATGTAGCACAGTATGATACGCCTACTCCTGTAAATTCATCTTCACCAGGTGCGCCAAGTTTTGAATGATTAGCACCTGATGCTATGATAATGGTATGTGTCTCATATGATCCATTGTCAGTATTAACTTTAAATACCGGAAGCTTAGTATCATTTCCTTCTTCTACTACTTCTATTCCAGATACATTACCTTCAAGGAATAAAGCTCCGAGTTTATCAGCATGTTCTCTAAACTTCATTCCCATATCAAAACCATTGATACCCGGTAATCCAAGATAGTTATCAACTTCATAAGTGTTAAGGATCTGGCCGCCTGATGTGAACTCTTTTTCTATAACTGCAACATTAAGATCAGCTCTCTTGGCATATACTGCTGCTGAAAGTCCTGCAGGACCGCTTCCTATAATGAGTGTATCGTACATAAATAGACCTCCTTATGATTCGTGGACATTATTAAAACATTTCGTATTTTGCCGCGCTATTTAATTGTGTGCAATCATTTTATATTTTTATAATACTCATAAAGTTTGTCTTTTGTCAATTACTTTGTTAACATTAGCTTATAACAAGGCTTTTGTAAGCAATTTATGATTATTGTTTATTATCTAAACATAAAATACGGACAGTTTTTCACAGGACAATACCCAGTGTACTGACTGTCTTATTATAAAAGGAGTTATAAAATGGACGATTACGTTCTTGTAACAGGTGCATCCAGAGGCATCGGCAAAGCTATAGCCAATGAGCTTGCCAATAAAGGCTATAATCTGTATCTTACATGCCTTAAACATGGCGATGACTTAAAGTCGTATAGTGCAGAGCTTTCTGCTAAATACGAGATCAACTGTATACCTTTTGTATGCGACATCGGAAATTATAACGATGTTGCTGAAATGTTCGAGCAGATTCCGAGAGTTAATGTTGTTATCAATAATGCCGGAATTGCCTGGCTTGGTCTTCTGACAGATATGGAACCTCACGAGTGGGACAATGTTATAAGGACTAATCTGTCATCTTTGTTCAACACTTCAAAATGTGCAGTCCCCTTAATGCTACGTCAGGGAGGAGGAAAGATCATCAACATCTCTTCTGTATGGGGACAGGTAGGAGCTTCTACTGAAGTTGCCTATTCTGCAAGCAAGGGCGGTGTTAATGGATTTACAAGAGCTCTCGCCAAAGAACTGGCACCATCCAATATAAGTGTAAATGCCATATCCTGCGGTGTCATCGATACGGATATGAACAGGTCTCATCTATCTGACGATGATATGGAAGATCTCAGAAACGAAATACCGGCGGGCCGATTGGGCACGCCGGAAGAAGTCGCAGCTATGGTATTAAAAGTTATAGAGTCCCCCAGCTATATGACAGGACAGATCATAACGCTTGATGGCGGATGGATATAAGTATCCACTTACCTTACTCGCAACACGAGGCTTAGTTTGAAATATTGTAAGACATAAAGAGCTCTTATGAGAGCTCTTTTAAAGTCTTGACAATAGCCTCCTCATCAAGTGGCTTAGAGATAAACTCTACAGCTCCTATTTTGAGAGCTTCCATCATCTTCTGCTTCTGTCCGGCTGCAGTTACCATGATAACCTTAGCCTGAGGGTCAAATCGCATAATAAGTTTTAAAGAGTCTATGCCATCCATTACCGGCATAGTGATATCCATGGTGACAATATCCGGCTTAAGTGTCTGATATAAGTCATAACCTTCCTTGCCATCTACTGCTTCGCCAAGAACTGTGTGACCATTACGTTCAAGAATGTCTCTAAGTACTCTTCTGGATGTTCTGGAATCATCTACTATAAGTACGTTTGCCATGCCATTTCCTCCTCACAACTCATTATATGTCTCAACCAATTTCTGTTTTTGTTGAATCAGATATATTGATAAATATATTTGCATTTGTGCAAAAAACGGGAAGTGAATAAACCACAGGAGCCTTGATATTAGCAAAATGCGTAATATAGACAGGCGGTTCTAGATCTATCATCTCGCTATCACTGCTTTCCTGTGTGACATATATTCCATTAGTACAATTGATGAATTCGCAAAGCGCATCAAGCACATCTTCTCGGGTTTCTATAAATTCTTCTTTGGTATAACTCATTGCTACCTTCTGAAGATCTATATAGCTTCCTGAAATGCTGTTGCAGAGCTTATCTCTTCCGATGGTCTTCTGATAACCGACACATTCTCCTGATACGTTCTCTTTCTTTTCAAGATACCCGATAGTAACATGCTGATCTATAAGACGATAAACATTTTTAACCGCAATTGTAAGCATCTTAACAGTCTTCTCATCAGCATCTTTGGTGAAGATCGGAACTATCCTGGAGATATCATTGCATCTAAGTGCATCTATATCAGACTCCATGAGTCCATACTTTGATGCATACTCCAAAGATAGTTCTGATATCTCCTGGAGAGTCATAAATCCAAGATCTACCAAAGCTTGAGAAAAGGCCATAAATTCATTGCCCTGCCTATCCAAGAGCCTGGAAACCTGCTCAGGAGATAGATACCCCAATTCAATAGCAAGGTCACCAAAGAATTTGTCGTGAGTTGACTGAAGGGAATTAATATGTTCAGCCTGAGGTATACTCATAAGCTTCTCGGTAACAGCTATAACACCGAGTCTGGCTCTGTCTATAGCCTGTTTTTCATAAACCTGCTTAATCTGTTCACCTGTCAGCCTTCCCTGTTCAACAAGATAATAGCCTAACATTCGATCAAACATTTAAACCGCCTTTCAGTAGAAGGTTTACTTGTCAGTCTTAGTTCTCAGGTGTGATATCAGCTGTTTCTACGCTGCTATCACTTGTTTGTGTAGAATTTGTATTTTCACTTGCCTCATCAGCATCCTGTGTGCGTTTTGGCATCTGAATGATCTTGTCTGCAACGTCTTCAGCACTTGCTCTTTTGATAATATCCTGAGCATTTGCTTCATTTACAGTTTTACCTGCATTCTTGGACTCTGCCATCATACGTGAAGCTGCTTCAAGTGCCATCATCTTGTCCTTAGGAAGCATGATATTCTCTCCCATAGGATTGATAGCAAGTCCGTCCTTATCCTGGACAAATCTTAAGATATCACTGAATTTGAAAACTGCGCCCTCAAATCCCTCTCTGCCAAACTTCTTGGAGAATTCTATACCATCTGTAAATATCGGAAGAAATAACTTTCCATTATTGGTCTTCATAACAGGGAAGCGAAGCTTGGTATCCTTGTTGAACTTAATACGTCCGTCATTCATCATCTCAGCAGGGCCTTCGTGCTGGATAGGCACGATATAACGTCCTGCTCTTGCAAGAGCTACCATTCGAGCTTCCTTGGTCTGTACTACCTGTGCTCTCTTCTCATACTTAACAGGCCAGCGAGCCTCTGATAAAAAGTCAAGCATTGCAAGTCTAAGCTGAGGATTCATGGGAGCTTTCTTCTGGTCCTGACCAAAATCAGGCGGAGCTACTATCTCGCTTCTTGAAAATCTAGCTCTGTAACGACCATTGTCAATAATGATCCTTTCGATTCCAAGATAGTACAGATAATCAAAGAATCCTCTGTCTGTACTCTCTGCTCCCTCAGGAACAGCAGGGCAATCCTTAACGGTAAGCTTTCTATACTGCTTGCCATAAGCTGCAGCTACCTGCTGCGCTATCTCTTTTTCCAGATAGATGTATGCAAATCCGTTCTCTATAAATGGAAACTTGGTTGCATCATCATAGAGACAGTAGATCATCTTGGCATCACGAACTCGATTTAACAGTTCGTTGTAAAGAATACGATGATTCTCACTAAATCCTTTTAGTTTACCTTTTGAGTTATAAAACTCAAGTGTTGTAAGTACAAATAAAAGTTCCGGAAGTGTAAGAAATTTAAGTGTATCAAGACCTATCTTCTCTTCATAAACAAGTGGTCCTATCTCGTCCTTACGTTCCTGAGATACCGGATCCTCAAACACATCAGGCTCTTCACCCTGTGTACGAATTCTTGAAATCGGAACCGGATGCGGCCATTCAAGGCCTTCATGTGCTGCGATCTGGTCTTCCTTTTCTTTGATGGCCTCCTCTTCTTTGCGCTTTTCGGCGAGCGCAGCGGCCTCTTCTTCTTTCTTTTTGTTTCCCCCGAATAAGTCAAATAAACCCATAAAACATAGTCCTACTTTCATTAAAGCTATTCATCTTATAATTATAAATGATTATAAATGATGTTACAATGATGTTCTCTATCAAATCAGCATTCTTTAAATTAAAGGAATGAAGTAATAGCCCCTCTATCAGCCTTCAAACACAATATATCCATGGGTTTAAAAACTGATAAGAGGCGTATTATAAACCGTTCACTATGGTCTGTAAAAATCACATGTGAACATCAATATCTGATTCATAGAAAGCCTTGACACCTTCTGCCATGTATACTGGATCCTTGGCGCCTGCTGTCTCATAAGGAGAATGCATAGCAAGCTGGGCAAGTCCTATATCTACTGTATTAAGAGCAACCTGAGTATTGCTGATATTGCCAAGTGTGGATCCGCCAGGCATGTCACTTCTATTAGTAAACATCTGATAAGGAACCTTGGCCTTGTCCAGAACCATTCTGAACATAGCTTCAGATGCTCCGTCAGTTGTATACTTTTGGTTTGCATTAAATTTAATTACTATACCCTTGTTCATAGCAGGACGATTAACAGGATCTGCCTTATCTGTATGATTAGGATGCATAGCATGTGCATTGTCTGCTGAGAGCATGAAGCTCTGTGCAAGAGCTGTATGATACTGTTCTCTTGTGCGTCCAAGGCCTTCATTGATTCTTTCAAGAGTGTCTTTTAAGAAAGTTGATGCTGCACCCTGCTTAGTTCCGCTTCCAACTTCCTCATTATCAAATACACAATGTACAAGTGTATGTGATGTAGACTTAGCATTAAGGAACGCTTCAAATGTTGTATATACACACTCCTGGTCATCAAGTCTTGATGAGCTTATATATTCTTTGCCGGCTCCCCATACTGTAGGCTTAACTCTGTTATAAAGAAAAAGGTCACTTCCAATAACTTCAGAAACCTTTACTCCTGCAGCCTTAGCTATAGTTTTGTCAAATGTTCCCTTTGTAGCAATATCACCGAAAAGAGGCTGCATATCCTTCTGAGCATTGAACTTATAGCCATTGTTGGCCTCTCTGTTCATATGGATAGCAAGAGACGGCATCATAACAAGATCCCTGTCTACGTTTATAAGCTTCATAGAGATGGAATTGTCTGAGTCCTTCACAAATACTCTTCCTGCAATTGATAACGGTCTGTCAAACCAAGGGCCATCAAGCATTCCGCCATAGCCTTCAACATTAAGCTTTACATACATACCGCCTTCAGTCATTTCAGGATTTTCCTTGATCTTGAAGGATGGTGAATCGCTGTGGCTTGCTGTCATAAGGAAGCCTTTGAAAGACTTCTTAGGAATCTGGAAAGAAATGATAGATGAACCGTTACGTGTAACATAATACTTGCCACCGGTTTTGAGCTTCCAGCTTTCAGACTCGCGAAGCTTTGTATATCCTTCGGCGTCAAGCTTGGTCTCCATATTGCTGATTACGTGGTAGCATGTAGGAGATGCATCGATGAATTTGAGCATATCCTTAGTGATCTTTTCAAACATTTGTAAATCCTTCTTTCAATAAATATCAAATTCGCGAATCGCTTCGCATTATAAACATTTTAATATCAGATAACCCAGTCATTACCATAACCGCCGCACCAGCATTCGCCCTGTTTGAACTCAGCTGATGAGTATTCCTTGCCATTGCCATCCTTATAGATAAGTTCCTGGTTCCTTATGGTAACTCTGGTATCTGCAGGTACTGATGCTGTAATGAAACAGTTAGATCCAACTACAGAATCATGTCCTATGATAGTCTCTCCTCCAAGTATTGATGCTCCGGAGTAGATAGTAACATTGTCTTCTACGGTAGGATGTCTCTTCTTGCCACGAAGGTCCTGTCCTCCTCTTGTGGACAAAGCTCCAAGGGTAACACCCTGATATATCTTGACATGTTCGCCGATAACTGTCGTCTCACCAACTACTACACCTGTTCCATGATCTATCATGAAGTATTTGCCAATGGTAGCTCCAGGATTTATATCAATACCTGTTTTGGAGTGGGCATACTCTGTCATCATACGCGGGATAAGCGGTACTCTTAGTAAAAAGAGCTCATGAGCAAGCCTGTTAACAGTTGTTGCAAGTATTCCCGGATACGAAAGAACTATCTCTTCCTTACCATATGCTGCCGGATCGCCGTCAAATGTAGCCTGTACATCTGTATCTACGAATTCACGGATCATGGGAATACGCTCACCAAATTCACCTGCTATACGCTTAGCAGCTTCTTTTCTTAAGCGCTCGTCTGTATCTCTGTACTCCTCGTTGTAGGTAAGAGCGATAGTGATCTGCTTCTCAAGATTGTACATGACATCTTCTATAAGAACTGACATACGGTTTCTGTCATTAAAACTCCTGTACACTCTGTCTCTATAATATCCAGGAAAAATAACATTAAGAAGTTTATGAGTAATATCCTCAACCGCTTTGGAGTCAGGCTGGCCAAACACATCCATCTTGTCTACATCGCGTTTTTTGTCATAATCCTGAAGTATTACTTTTATAATGTGATCTATATCATGATTATTAGGCATTGGTTTCTCTTCACCCTTTCTTGTCGGTTTCCAAAAAATAACAATCATTTGGATTATAACATAAATTACACACATAAACACAAAAATCGCAGGCGGCATATACCGTCTGCGACATATAAGTAGTTTGTTTTATTTTCTGAATGCTCCGATTCCCTTTTGAGATGTATTTTCTTTATTTTCACCAATCTTGGAGAACACAGCGATTATAGCTCCAATACCTGCAAAAATATACTGCTGTATAAGCATTTCATTAAAGGCATCTCCCAAATTAAACTGTGCTATCTTCTCATCCACCTCAACAAATGCTTCAAATACGTTGTAGCCTCTAAAAGCGCTTGTTATATCTAGTGCAAAGCAAAATCTTGTTCCTACATATACCATTGCCAAAACTGCAATTATGCTTATAACTATACCTTTTTTTGTCTTTCTTCCGGAAAGCATCTCGTATCCCTTAAATGCGCATAGTCCCATAATTACACCTGTATAGAATGCGACTCTTCCAAGCTTGTACAGAACTACCATGAATACAACACCAATAAGTGCACCGCCTATAGAACCCAATATTCCAAGTCCAACATTTTCTTCTTTTTCCATTTCAGCTGCCATCTTATCAGTACTTACAGCCTTACCATTAAGCATAGCTGCATGACCGCCCTGCATATATGAATTCTGCTGGCCATTGCCCTGATATATATTATTTGAATAGTTTACATTCTCATTGGCGCTGCCCTGAAAGTATGCGCCCTGACCATTATTATTCTGATTGTTCTCGTATTGTTCCATTTTAAATTCCTCTTTTTATTGTATTATTTGTACTTAAGAAGCCATTGCTTCTTTTAAATTAATCCCTGTTATATTCTATAAAAACACCTTATAAAAAACTTATAAGAATCTCCTATACGCTCAAAAAAACCAGGTATGCTGCGTCCTTTGCGGCATGTCCTGGTATCTTCAGCCCTCTTTTAACCTTAAGCTTTCCTTAGGTTTTTAGATCATTTAATTAATAAGCCATTATTAATCGCATGATCCATGAGTTGGATGAGTTCCATCGCACTCTGAAATTTACCCCGCTTATTCTCCTCTGCCCACACGACTACTCCTTGCCATGTGGCATGCTGTCTGAACTTGACCTGAATGATGAAGGTTCCCATATTTCCTCTCATCTTCTGGAGTCGTTCAATTTTTTGTTCAAAATCGTTTGTCCTGATGTTGCCGGATCTTGTTACTGCACGGGTACGCATAAAGCTGCGTTCATTAAGTGCTCTCTGCGGGTAATTCCATCTATCGTAAAGATCATCCATGTGAATTACCATTTCATTGATACCTGTGAATTCAAACGCTGAGGCATCATAAGGCTCCCATACCCTTCCAATGAAGTCTCCGTTCTCACATCTATCAATGCCCACGCATATTAAATTGGGTGCATATAGCTTTTGCTGACTGCTCTCAAGTATCTCCATATTAAGACTCCTTAAGAAACAGATGAGGCTACATCGGCCTCTTCAGCTTCGTTGACAGCGCTGTCCATCATCTTGATAAGTTCAAGTGTGCTTCTGAAGACTTCTTTGCGTCCTCCTTCAGCCCAAGTGACTTTTCCCTGCCAACTACCTTTTTCCTGGTGCTGAATTTCTACTATGAAAGTACCTTTTTTGTCCTTACTGTCATTCAGCTTGTGAATGCTCATGAATTTTCTCCCTTTCATTTTACATATTTTACCCAAGAAATTTACATAATTAGATTAACATTATATACATCATACAAAATATCATATTTCGGTTTTATTTTGATTTTTATTTGATAATATTTAAGAAAAAGAAAATGCAGGCATCCAGTAATACTGTAGCCTGCACTCTCTTATGAGGGGTATTGATGAGATATACGGCAATAGAAAACTAATGCTCAGGTTTTAGTATTCTATTGCCCACCTTTGTCTGCAGTATTGCTGCTGACATGATGTATTATTACACGCTAACCTAAATCAAAACTAAAAATGTTTTTTAGATAACTAAAAATCCCGGTTATTTAGTTAGATATTTTTTCTAACCAAATAATCGGGATCTTTTTACATCCTGTAATTAGAAATAGAAGTATAACCATGTACTTCTATACATTCTTTTTTTTTAGTCCTATAAAGATGAAAAATCATATTCAAATGCCCTGCTGCTTCATGCTTGACATCATGCGTCTGTATGCATCTTCAAGGCTATAGGAAGGTTCCCATCCAAGGCTCCTTAGCTTAGCATTAGATAGTTTCATCTTGGTATCTGCTGCATAACCGAACTTATTATCTTCAGGTATGTCAAATACTACCTTAATCTTACCTCCTGCAAGCTTCTTAGAGGCAAACTCAGCCATGCCTGCTATGGTTGTATGTGTATCTTCATTACTTACATTGTAAGCTGTAGAATTGTCGCCTTTTATAAGTATCGTAAGAAGACCTCTTATTGTATCAGCAGTATAGCAGTAGTTACCTTCTGAAAGTCCCTTTGTATGAAGAACTATATCCTGCTCATTCATCACACTTCTTGCAAACTGTGCAAATACTCTGTTTTCTCCGGGAAGTATTCCGGCTCCGAATGTCTGAGACAGTCTTGCAATCTTGGCCGGTACACCAAATTCCTTGGCATATGCTATGCACATATTCTCGCACATGCGCTTGGTAAGCTGATAGTTGCTTCTTACAACAAGCGGATCGATATATCCCATCACATCCTCAGTTACTACTGTAGGTTCAAAGAAACTTCCGTATACTTCCATGGATGATAAATAGACAAAAGAACTGCATCCAAGTTCTCTTGCTACTTCCAGCATATTCTTAGTGCCATCTAAAGCTGTATCTATTGTCTCTACAGGCTTTTCAACCATTGTTTTTGAAGCCGTTACAGCTGCGCCGTGAATTATATAAAAAGGTGCGTTTTTTTTGTCATCAATTCTTGAGACATCAACATATGCAGACTTTACTGCAAGAAGCAGTCCGTCTCTGTCATTAAGATCAGCTCTGACAAATGAGATATCTCCGCGTCCAAACAGATCACCATAGATAGACTGTGCCTTATCAATATTCCTTACAAGAGCAAGAACACTGATATTAGCGTCTTTAAGTCTGTTCATTGCAGCAAGGCTCTTGACCATCTGCATACCTACAAGTCCAGTTGCACCTGTTACCAGTATTATGGAATCTTTGAGTTTCTCAAAAGGAAGGGTCTCGCAAAGCGCTGTATTTTCAAGATCCTCCTGAAGAGTACTATCATTAGGACTTTCTATAATATTGCTACCGTAAACGTTCATCATTAACCTCATTTACCTCAAATCTAGGCAAAAGAAAAGCAAACTATATAATTATTTAGCCTGTTCCTTGGCCTTGGCTTTGGCAGCTCTTTCAGCTGCTTTTCTGTCTTTCTCTGCTTCTTCCTGCTCAAGTCTTACTTTGTGTCCCTTGGCAAGTTTTTCTATATCTTCCGGTTTTTTAGGAAGTTTTTTGGTCATAAGGAATTCTTCGTAAGCATCACAATACAGATCAACCTCATCAGTAAAAGCAACCTGTTTGCCATGATCAAGCCATAAAATCTTGTTACAAAGCTCTCTAACCTGAGAGATTGAATGGCTAACCAGAAGACCTGTAACACCACTATCAAGGATCTCTTTCATCTTGTCGCCGGACTTCTTCCTGAATGCACCGTCACCAACTGACAGCACTTCATCGAGAATGATGATATCAGGATTGACAAGACATGCTATTGAAAAAGCAAGCCTTGATTTCATACCGGATGAGAGCTGCTTGAATTCATAATCCTGAAATTCTTCAAGCTCTGCAAATTTGATGATCTCATCATATTTTTCATCAAGGAACTGTCTTGTATATCCAAGAAGGGCGCCTCGAAGGTATGTATTCTCCTTAACGGTCATATCTCCGTCAAATCCGCTGGCAAGCTCAAGTAGAGCTGCAATATTGCCCTTAGTATGAAGTTCTCCATATGTAGGGATCATAATGCCCGTCACAGCCTTTAAAAGTGTAGACTTACCTGCACCATTGGAACCAATGATACCAAGCATGTCTCCCTTTTCAAGCTTGAAAGTTACATCCTTGTCTGCCCAGAATTCCTTGACATGATAATTACCCTTTAAGTGACGGATAACATATTCTTTTAAACCTATAGCCTTAAAATCACCCGTCATATAACGGATGCTGACATTATTACATTCTATAACTGACATAACGTTAATCCTCTTATAAATAGTACAGGAATGCGTGATTATTTTTCTTGTAGATAAGTCCGCCTATAAGTAGGCTTATTCCCGCATAAAAAAGGCATAGGAGATGATATTCCAGTGATGGAACAAGTCCATCGATCATTATCACACGGAAATATTTGATGTATACATATACCGGGTTCAACAAGAACAATCTCTGACCCAATGCTGAAAACTTATCAACTGAATAGAATACAGCTGAAACATATGTCAGCAGAGTAAGCACAATATCGTAAAGATATCTTATATCTCTAAAGAATACAAACATTGCTGACAGTATAAGACCAACTCCGATATTAAGTCCCAAAATGCAAAGGATAGGGAATACTAAAAGGAACTGTCTTGGATGGAATGCTATTCCATCAAATGCACAGAATATAAAGTATACAACCAGTGTAAGTCCAAAGTTTACAAGAGCTGATACGTTCTTGGATAAAAGGAACATATACTTTGGCACATTGATCTTAGTAAAAATCTTGGAGTTGTTAACAAGGCTGGTCATACCATTCTTGGTAGACTCCTTGTAATATGACAAAACAAGCTGACCACTAAAAAGGTATGTTACATAATGCTCCATCTTGTGGCCAAACAGATTTGAAAAGATCATATACATAACAAGAAGTGTGAAAAGAGGTGAAAGAATACTCCATCCCATTCCCAAAATACTTCTTTTATATTTCTGTTTAAAATCTCTTTTTACCAGCTCTTCAAAAAGAAACTGATACTTTTTACATTTTTTTATTATCTTTTTCATCTTTTACTAAAATAGCTTTTAAGCCCCTCTTAAAGTTTGGTGACACCTTCTTATAAAGAAATGCCAATGCTTCAACTACCAATGCTGTTACAAGCGAACATACAACATAGATCACAGTCTTCTGCTGCTTATTAAGACTATCACTTAATATCAGGTTAAGATTCTGAGCATAGTATAAATGCGAAAAATACATCGCTGCAGAAAATCTTCCAAGTATCATACTGAATCTGTTGTTATATACCTCTGACATAATTCCGACCTGAGCAAAAGACAGGATAACTGATATGGACAATATCATCAGGAAGAAATAGTCATCTCTTCCCGGCTTTTCCATGTACATATATACAATAGCCATCAAATATCCTGCAAGCTGAACGATCTCAAAAATAACTCTTGCCAGTCCGGACCAGTTAATATTTTTGATCTTTCTGACTATATCAAAAGACCAAATACCTATACATATCTCAGCAAAAGCCCTTATATTACCTTTATAAATAATACTGTACACCTTGGTCGGATTCCTTGT
>JAEEGF010899351.1_pt1 | contig 21048 bp, 8 predicted proteins | sample 9134171 | NCBI WGS metagenome assembly JAEEGF01 (sample SAMN16246542, study PRJNA631951) | gut metagenome | biome: gut microbiome; feature: rumen; material: AP-attached | host: Bos | place: Iran: Karaj | collected 2018-10 | reverse complement strand
TTGAAGAAGCAGTTGGAAGAAGTTGGAGCAGAAGTTGAACTTAAATAAACGACTTTTGTTGCATAATTTATAGGTTTAGACCCCCTCGGGGGGTTTAAACCTTTGTTGGTTTAGGTTCATTTTTAAATATTTGCGACAATGGCTGTTAATACAAATCAAAGAATAAATTTTTCAACAACAAGAAATCAGCTCGAATATCCAGATTTCTTGGAAATTCAAATAAAATCGTTTAAAGATTTCGTTCAGCTAGATTCCACCGCTGAACAAAGAAAGTCGGAAGGTCTGTATCAGGTGTTTGCCGAAAACTTCCCGATAACCGATACCCGCAACAATTTTGAACTTCAGTTCATCGACTATACTCTTGATCCTCCAAGATATAGTATCGAACAATGTATAGACAGAGGTCTTACATACTGTGTTCCACTGAAGGCTAAGTTAAGACTTACATGTAGCGACGAAGAACACGAGGACTTCGAGGACTCGATTCAGGATGTATGGTTAGGTACTATCCCTTATATGACCCCAAGCGGTACTTTCGTTATAAACGGAGCAGAAAGGGTTGTAGTTTCCCAGTTACATAGGTCTCCTGGCGTTTTCTTCAGCCAGTCAATGCATACCAACGGTACTAAATTGTATTCAGCAAGAGTTATCCCATTCAAGGGTGCATGGATAGAATTTGCTACCGATATAAATACTGTGATGTATGCATACATCGACCGTAAGAAAAAATTGCCTGTAACAACATTGTTGAGGGCTATAGGTTTTGAAAACGACAAAGATATTCTTGAAATCTTTGATTTGGCAGACGAAATAAAGGTTTCAAAGACAGCATTGAAGAAAGTCGTTGGTCGCCGTCTTGCAGCAAGGGTGCTGAAGACTTGGATTGAAGATTTCGTTGACGAGGATACAGCAGAAGTTGTTTCCCTCGAAAGAAACGAAATCATTCTCGACCGTGAGACAGTAATAGAGAATGAACATATCGACATGATTGTTGAATCGGGAGTCAAGACAATTCTCTTGCACAAGGAGAACCAGAAGATTTCCGACCATGCAATCATATACAATACTTTGCAGAAGGATACATGTAACTCCGAAAAAGAAGCTGTATTCTACATTTATCGCCAGTTGAGAAACGCAGAGCCGCCCGATGAGGCAACAGCTCGCGATGTTATCGACAAGTTGTTCTTCTCCGACAAGAGATACGACCTTGGCGATGTTGGTCGTTATAGAATCAACCAGAAATTGGCTCTTGATGTTCCCGATACAACCCGTGTGTTGACAAAGGAAGACATCATCGCCATAATCAAATATTTGATTGAACTTATCAACTCAAAGGCTGATGTGGATGATATCGACCACTTGAGCAACCGTAGAGTAAGAACCGTTGGCGAGCAGCTTGCAAACCAGTTCAGCGTTGGTTTGGCTCGTATGGCTCGTACAATCAGGGAAAGAATGAATGTAAGGGACAATGAGGTATTCCACCCGATGGACCTTATCAATTCAAAGATTCTTTCTTCTGTGATAAATTCATTCTTCGGCACAAACCAGTTGTCGCAGTTCATGGACCAGATAAACCCATTGGCAGAAATGACACACAAGAGACGTCTTTCGGCTTTGGGTCCTGGCGGTCTGTCGCGTGAAAGAGCTGGTTTCGAAGTTCGTGACGTTCACTATACACATTATGGTCGTCTTTGCCCGATTGAAACACCTGAAGGTCCAAATATCGGTCTTATCTCTTCGCTTTGCGTTTACGCTAAGATCAACAACCTCGGTTTTATCGAGACACCATATAGAAAAGTATCAGACAATGCTGTTAGCTTTAACGATATAGTATACCTGAGTGCAGAACAGGAAACCGGTCTTGTTGTGGCACAGGCAAATGCAGAAGTTGACGATAGCGGCAAATTCCAGAATAGTAGGGTTAAGGCAAGAAAGGAAGGCGACTATGTAGTTGTTGCTCCAGAAGAGGTTCAGTTGATGGACGTTGCTCCAAACCAGATTTCTTCTATTGCTGCTTCATTGATTCCGTTCTTGGAGCACGATGATGCTAACCGTGCATTGATGGGTTCGAACATGATGCGTCAGGCAGTTCCTCTGCTTCGTCCAGAAGCACCTATCGTTGGTACTGGTATCGAGCACATGGTTGCTCAGGATTCGAGAATTCTTCTCGTAGCCGAAGGCAATGGCGTTGTTGAATACGTTGATGCAGAAAAGATAATAATAAAGTACGACAGGACAGACGAAGAAAGATTCGTTAGCTTCGTTGGCGATTCTGTCGAATACAAGATACCGAAGTTCAGGAAGACAAACCAGAACACATGTATCAATCTTCGTCCAGTTGTAAGCAAGGGACAGAAGGTTACCAAGGGAATGATTCTTACCGAAGGTTACGGAACCCAGGGTGGTGATTTGGCTCTCGGTAGAAACCTGAAGGTTGCCTTCATGCCTTGGAAGGGTTACAACTACGAGGATGCTATCGTTCTTAACGAAAGAGTTGTTCGCGAAGATTATTTCACCTCAATTCACATTACCGACTATCAGCTTGATGTTCGTGAAACAAAGCGTGGTCTTGAGGAACTTACATCAGATATTCCAAATGTCAGCGAGGCTGCTACTAAGGACCTTGATGAAAACGGTATAATCCGTATTGGTGCAAGGGTAAAGCCAGGTGACATAATGATTGGTAAGATTACTCCTAAGGGCGAAAGCGATCCTTCACCAGAAGAAAAGCTTCTCCGTGCAATATTCGGTGAAAAGGCTGGCGATGTAAAGGATGCTTCATTGAAGGCTTCTCCTTCTACAAGCGGTGTTGTAATCGACAAGAAACTCTATTCAAGACTTGTTAAGGACAGAAAGACCAAGACTCAGGACAAGATGTTGGTCGAAGCTATCGAAGAAGTTGAAAGAAAGGAACTCAACAAGTTGAAAGACATCCTTGTTGACAAGTTGTTCGCAATTGTTAACGGCAAAACTTCTCAGGGAGTAAAGGATAACCTCGACCAGATTGTTATCCAGAAGGGTGTAAAATATACGCAGAAGCTCCTGCAGGGAATCGATTTCATCAATGTTAATCCGAACAAGTGGACGACTGACAAGTCGCGCAACGATCAGATAGCTAAGATTTTGTTCAACTACATGGTTGAATACAAGAAGATTACTGGTAAGTACAGACGCGAAAAGTTGGATATTACCATTGGTGACGAACTTCCATCGGGCATCATGCAGATGGCTAAGGTTTACCTCGCAAGCAAGCGTGTAATCAGAGTTGGTGATAAGCTCGCAGGTCGTCACGGAAACAAGGGTATCCTTGCTCGTATCGTTCGTCAGGAAGATATGCCGTTCCTTGATGATGGTACTCCAGTCGACATTGTACTTAACCCGTTGGGCGTGCCTTCTCGTATGAACCTCGGACAGATTTACGAAACTGTTCTTGGTTGGGCAGGTCGCGTTCTCGGTTGCAAGTTCGCAACTCCTATCTTCGACGGTGCAAGCCTTGAACAGATTTGCGAATACACCGACAAGGCAGGCGTTCCACGTTACGGAAAGACTTGGTTGTACGATGGTGGCACAGGCCGCAAGTTCGACCAGCCGGCAACAGTTGGTGTAATCTACATGCTGAAACTCGGTCACATGGTTGAGGACAAGATGCATGCTCGTTCAATTGGTCCATACTCACTTATTACGCAGCAGCCTTTGGGCGGTAAGGCTCAGTTCGGTGGTCAGCGTTTCGGTGAAATGGAAGTCTGGGCACTTGAGGCTTTCGGTGCAGCAAATGTACTGCAGGAAATCCTTACTGTTAAGTCTGATGATGTTGTCGGAAGAGCAAAGACCTACGAAAGCATCGTTAAGGGCGAACAGATGCCTGTACCGGGAATTCCCGAATCATTGAATGTGTTGTTGCATGAATTGAGAGGTTTGTGCTTGAAAATTAATCTTGAATAATTGATAAAAATCTGGTAAAATGGCTTTTAGAAAAGATACAAAAGTTAAGACCAACTTTACAAAGATAACCGTAAGCCTTGCTTCTCCCGAAGAGATTCAGGACTTGTCGAGCGGCGAAGTTACAAAACCCGAAACCATTAACTACAGGACATATAAGCCCGAAAGAGATGGTTTGTTCTGCGAAAGAATTTTCGGTCCGTGCAAGGATTACGAGTGCCATTGCGGTAAATACAAGAGAATAAGATATAAAGGTATCGTATGCGATAGATGCGGTGTCGAGGTAACAGAAAAGAAGGTTCGTAGGGAAAGAATGGGTCACATTAAGCTCGAAGTGCCAGTTGCTCATATCTGGTATTTCAAGACTCTTCCTAACAAGATCGGTTACCTTCTCGGTCTGCCATCAAAGAAGCTTGACGCTGTAATATACTACGAAAGGTACATTGTGCTTCAGCCAGGTCCAAAGGCAGAAGAAGGTGTTGCAGAACTTGATCTTCTCACCGAAGAAGAATATGTACAGATTCTTGATTCTCTTCCTCGTGAAAACCAGATGCTTGATGATACCGATCCTAACAAGTTCGTTGCAAAGATGGGTGCCGAGGCTATTCTCGAACTCTTGAGAAAGATTGACCTTGACAAGTTGTCATACGAACTTCGCGATAGAGCTGGTAAGGAAACATCTCAGCAGAGAAAGGCTGAAGCTTTGAAGAGACTGAATGTCGTTGAAGCTTTCAGAATGTCGAAGGACATCAACAAGCCGGAATGGATGATTGTACAGGTTGTTCCTGTTATTCCTCCCGAGCTTCGTCCTTTGGTTCCGCTGGATGGTGGTCGTTTCGCTACATCTGACCTCAACGACCTCTATCGTAGGGTTATCATTAGAAACAACCGTCTGAGAAGACTTCTCGAAATAAAGGCTCCAGAAGTAATTCTTCGTAACGAAAAGCGTATGCTTCAGGAAGCTGTAGATTCATTGTTCGATAACTCAAGAAAGTCGAGCGCTGTAAAGACCGAAGCTAACAGACCACTCAAGTCGTTGAGCGACAGTTTGAAGGGTAAACAAGGTCGTTTCCGTCAGAACTTGCTCGGTAAGCGTGTCGATTTCTCGGCTCGTTCGGTTATCGTTGTAGGTCCTGAACTTCACATGCACGAATGCGGTCTTCCAAAGGATATGGCTGCTGAATTGTACAAGCCGTTCGTTATCCGCAAGTTGATGGAACGTGGTATTGTAAAGACTGTGAAGTCGGCTAAGAAAATTGTTGAACGCAAGGATCCGGTTGTATGGGATATCCTCGAAAACGTAATGAAGGGTCACCCTATTCTGCTCAACCGTGCTCCTACGCTTCACCGTCTTGGTATTCAGGCATTCCAGCCGAAACTTATCGAAGGTAAGGCAATCCAACTTCACCCACTCGTATGTACGGCATTCAACGCCGACTTCGATGGTGACCAGATGGCTGTTCACTTGCCGTTGGGCAATGCTGCTGTAATGGAAGCTCAGATTCTTATGCTTGCTTCGCACAATATCCTTAATCCTGCAAATGGTGCGCCTATTACGGTACCATCTCAGGATATGGTTCTTGGTCTGTACTACATTACCAAGGAAAGAACTGGCGAACAGGGCGAAGGTCAGACATTCTACGGTCCGCAGGAAGTTATCATCGCTTACAATGAAGGTAAACTTGGTCTTCATGCAAAGATTAAGGTTAGACACCACGATGTTGACGAAAACGGCAACTTCATTGAACATATTATTGAGACAACAACTGGTAGAGTATTGTTCAACCAGGTTGTTCCAAAGGAATACGGATATATCAACCAGCTCCTTACAAAGAAATCTTTGAGAGACATCATTGGTAACCTTATCAATAAGTGCGGAACTGCAACTACTGCTAAGTTCCTCGACGACATCAAGAACATGGGTTACTACAACGCTTTTATCGGCGGTCTGTCATTCAACCTCGATAACGTTATCGTTCCTGACGAAAAGGCTCAGCTCATTCAGGATGGTTATGACCAGGTTGACGAAATCATGTTCAACTTCAGCAACGGTTTCATTACCGATACCGAACGTTACAACCAGGTTATCGATGTTTGGACCAATGTAAACGCTAAGTTGAGTATCGCCGTTATGAAGAAACTTTCGACCGACGACCAAGGTTTCAACTCTGTTTACATGATGCTTGACTCTGGTGCTCGTGGTTCTAAGGAACAGATTAGCCAGTTGTGCGGTATGAGAGGTCTTATGGCTAAGCCGCAGAAGTCTGGTACAGGCGCAAGCGAAATCATCGAAAACCCAATTCTTGCTAACTTCAAGGAAGGTCTTTCGATTCTCGAATACTTTATCTCCAGCCACGGTGCTCGTAAGGGTCTTGCCGATACCGCTCTTAAGACGGCTGATGCTGGTTACCTGACCCGTCGTCTTGTCGATGTGGCTCACGATGTAATCATCACAGAGGAAGACTGCGGTACATTGCGCGGACTTGAAGTTTCTGAACTCAGAAAGGACGACGGTGAACTTATCGAATCGTTGTACGATCGTATTCTTGGTAGAATCAGTGTTCATGATGTATTCCACCCACAGACCAACGAACTTATCGTTGCATCTGGAGAAGAAATTACAGAGGACATAGCTAAGACAATCGCCGATTCACCAATCGAAAAGGTTGAAATACGTTCGGTTCTTACTTGTGAATCGCATAGGGGCGTTTGTGCTAAGTGCTACGGTCGTAACCTTGCAACTCACAGGATGGTTCAGAAGGGCGAGGCTGTTGGTGTTATCGCTGCTCAGTCAATCGGTGAACCAGGTACACAGCTTACTCTTCGTACATTCCACTCTGGTGGTATTGCAGGTAACATTGCAAGTGAATCAACAATCACAGCAAAATACGACGGTATTCTTGAAATAGATGAACTTCGTACAGTTTCCCACGAAGAGGAAGAAGGTAATGTTGACATCGTTGTTACTCGTATGGCCGAACTCAAGATTCTTGACCAGGGAACAAAGATTGCTTTGGTTAACAAGACATTGCCTTACGGTTCAAGGTTGTACTTCAAGAATGGTGACCTCGTTAAGAAGGGCGATAAGATTTGTGAATGGGACCAGTACAATATAGTAATCATTTCCGAATACACTGGTAAGCTTATCTTCGAAGATGTTGTCGAAGGTGTTAACTTCAAGCAGGAAATTGCTCCGCAGACAGGTTTCATCGAGAGAATAATTACCGAAACCAAGGATAAGTCCAAGATTCCAGTTGCAAAGATTATTGACAAGAACAAGGAAGTACTTGCAGTTTACAACTTGCCAGTAGGCGCACGTCTGATGAAGAACGAGAAAGACCAGATTAAGGCTGGTGACATCCTCATCAAGATGCCGAAGGTTGTAGGTAAGGGTGGTGATATCACGGGTGGTTTGCCACGTGTAACCGAGTTGTTCGAGGCTCGTAACCCATCCAACCCAGCTGTTGTTTCCGAAATCGACGGTGTTGTTCAGTTCGGTAAGATTAAGCGTGGTAACCGTGAAATCGAAATTACTCCGAAGGAAGGCAACTCGAAGAAATATTTGGTTCCGCTGTCAAAGCAGATTCTTGTTCAGCCAAACGATTACATCAAGGCTGGTACTCCGCTTATCGATGGTGCTATCACTCCGTCAGACATCCTTGCTATCAAGGGTCCGACCGCAGTACAGGAATATCTTGTAAACGAAATCCAGGATGTTTACCGTCTGCAGGGTGTTAAGATTAATAACAAGCATTTCGAGGTAATCGTACGCCAGATGATGAGAAAGGTTGTTGTAGAAGATCCAGGCGATACCCAGTTCCTTGAAAAGCAGGTGGTTGACAAGTGGGAATTCAGACAGGAAAACGATTCTATTTTCGACAAGAAGGTAGTCGTTGATGCTGGTGATTCCGAGAATTTCACAGCAGGTCAGATTGTTTCGTACAGAAGACTTCGCGATGAAAACTCGATGCTGAAGCGTAAAGACAAGAAGTTGGTTGAGGCTCGTCCCGCAATTCCGGCAACATCAAGCCAGGTATTGCAGGGTATAACCAAGGCTGCATTGCAGACCTCCAGCTTCATGTCGGCTGCTTCATTCCAGGAAACCACAAAGGTATTGAACGAGGCTGCTATCCGTGCTAAGGAAGATACTCTCGAAGGCATGAAGGAAAATGTAATCGTAGGACACTTGATTCCTGCAGGAACAGGTCTGCGCGAATTCCAGAGCCTGCGCGTGTGCAACAAGGCCGAGGTAGCTCCTTATCTTGATACGCTTGAGCAACAGCAACCAGAAACAGAAATTTAATTGAATAATTATGGCAGAGAACAACAACCAGTTGAACATTGAATTGGACGAGCAGACGGGACAGGGAACATACGCAAATCTCGCTGTAATAAGTCACTCCACATCCGAATTCATACTCGATTTTGTAAGGATTATGCCTGGTATACCTAAGTCAAAGGTACAGTCGAGGATAATCTTAACTCCCGAACATGCAAAGAGACTTTTGTTTGCATTGCAGGACAATATTCAGAAGTATGAATCCAATTTCGGACAGATTCAAGTTCAATCATCTAAGATTCCAATGAATTTTGGAGGTAACACAGTAAAAGCGTAACAGATTGTTTAACGATAAAAGAGAATGGCAAAAGTCATTCTCTTTTTTTTGTTTATATACATAGTTCATTGAACAAATTTCCTGCGAACTCTGCGATAATAAACAATGCTATTTAATCATCTAATTGTCTAACATTCATTTGTTGGTACTTTTTTCGTTTCCACTGTAAAGCCGTGGAATAATAAATTATTTTTGTCGTTTGTATTTTCGCAAATGTTAAGAAAATGAGAAAGATAATTGCTGTTCTGATATTTGTTGCAGCATTCAGTTGCATAGGAATGAAGGTGGCCGTAAGCGAAGTGGAACGCACTGGTTTTGTCCAGACAGAAGAGCCTTGGTTCTGGAATATGGATATATCGTGGGTTGATTCTGTAATGAACCAGATGACTCTTGATGAGAAGATTGCACAGTTGATAATGATTCCTGTATATTCAAACAGATCAGCATCTTATAATTCGGAAACAGTTGCTCTTGTGGAAAAATATCAGCTTGGCGGAGTGATCTTCATGCAGGGCGGTCCCGGCAGGCAGATAAATCTGGTAAACCGTTTGCAGAAGGTAAGCAAAGTTCCATTGTTGGTTGGTATGGATGCCGAATGGTCGCTTAGCATGCGTCTCGATAGTGTGGTAATGTATCCACGGCAAATGCTTGTGGGGGCAATTACAAACAATGCTTTGGTGTACGACATGGGTGCTGAATTTGCACGACAGCTCAAAAGGGTCGGTGCAAATGTAAACTTTGCTCCAGTTATTGATGTTAATGTAAATCCTTCAAATCCAGTTATTAACGATAGGTCGTTTGGCGAAAACAAGTACAACGTAGCCGAAAAAGGTTGGATGTATGCCAAAGGAATGCAGGACAATGGAGTGCTGGCTGTTGGCAAGCATTTTCCCGGTCATGGCGATACCAATGTAGATTCGCATAAGGCCTTGCCTGTAATTAACCACGACCGAGTTCGTCTCGACTCCATCGAATTGTATCCTTTCCGTTATTTGTCTGAAAAAGGCGTGGGAGGAATGATGGTTTCGCATCTTTTTGTGCCGACAATAGACCCTACCGAAAGTCTTCCAGCTTCGCTATCTTCAAAGGCAGTAAAGGACGTATTGCGCAAGGATGTCAATTTCAACGGAATGGTATTTACAGATGCAATGAACATGGGCGGAATTACAACCAATTACAAGGGCAACGAAGCCGATGTCATGGCTTTGCTTGCTGGCAACGATATGATTATGTTCCCCACCGATGTTAAGGATGTGATAGAAAAATTGAAATCAGCCATCGAGGAAGGAAAAATTTCTGAAAAGGACATTGATGAAGCATGCAATCGCGTATTGCTCACAAAGCTGCGCCTTGGGCTAAATAAGGGTTACGAACCTATTTCGACAAAAAATGTTTATGCCGACCTCAATGATGTGCAGGCTCGATTGATGCAGCAGCACTTGATAGAAAACGCCTTGACCCTTGCCGTAAATAGGGATTCGATAGTGCCGATAATGAACCTTGACTCGGTAAAAATAGCATCTGTATCGTTTGAAAGCACCGAAGAGACTTTTTTCCAAAAAAGGTTGCGCTATTATGCAGATGTCAAAAATTTCGTGTATTCCAAAGATTTTAAAGGCTTATCAGCCGAACAACGCAAGAAAAAGCTTGCTTCGTACGATATAGTCATTCTAAGTGTTCATGGACAAAATCAACGTTCTGTTGCAAAGAAATTTGGTATTTCGCAGGCAACAATAGATGGCGCCAATGAAATTCTTGCAAATTGCAAAAATGTGGTATTCGACTTATTTGCAAATCCTTACGGACTTGCCTATTTTAGCAATATTGATAGAGCAAAGTCGATAATAGTTTCATACAACGACTGGGAGATAACTAATGATTTTTCGGCACAGCTTGTATTTGGTGGTATCCCAGCTGGCGGTGTGATGCCAGTTTCGGCAACCGAGAACATAAAGGAAGGCATGGGAGAGAAAACCCACAAGATACGTCTGAAGTATTCCAACATTCCTGAAGATGCTGGTGTTAGATCGGAAGTAATTCACAAAGTCGATTCAATTTTCAAGAGCGGTATTCACACCAAGGCATATCCGGGCGGTCAGGTTGTACTTGTACGAAACGGCATTGTAATATACCATAAATCAATGGGATATCATACCTATGATAAAAAGGAAAAAGTTGATGACTTTGATGTGTACGATTTGGCTTCGTTAACAAAGGTTATTGCTACAACTTCCGATATAATAATGCTTTACGATGAGGGTAAGTTTACTATAAAGGACAAAGTGTCTGATTATTATGATTTGTGGAAGAATTCAAACAAGTCACATCTTACATTCGAGCAGGTGCTAACGCATAGGGCAGGGTTGAGGTCGTGGATTCCATTCTACAAGAAAACCATGACCGAGGAGATGTATCCCAAGATTTACAGCGATACCAAGTCGGACAAATTTTCAATTCAGGTTGCCGATGACCTGTTTATGGCAAAGTCGTACAAGGACGAAATGTTCAGGCTAATAAAAGAGTCGGCTCTCGAAAACAAGGGAAAATATGTTTATTCCGATTTGGGATTCATTGTAATGCCTTATGTGATAATGCATATTACCGGTGAGGATTATGTAAAATATACGTATAGGAAAGTATTCTCGCCATTGGGTGCATATTCATTGTGTTTCAATCCATTGGACCGATACAAATTGGAACAGATTATACCTACAGAAAACGATACATATTTTCGTATGCAGCAACTCCATGGTCATGTACACGACCAGGCAGCAGCAATGCTGGGAGGCGTTTCTGGTCATGCTGGACTTTTTGGCAATGCCAACGATTTGGCAAAGGTAATGGAGATTTATCTTGAGAATGGTGAGTATGGCGGAGTTAGATATTTCTCGGATACTGCTGTACAACGTTTCACCGAGTACCATTACGAGCCTACTTTCTGTCGTCGGGCATTGTGTTGGGACAAGCCAGTTCACGACCGTTCAAAAGGAACAGGAAGCAAAAGTTCGTCAGACCGCTCGTTTGGACATACAGGCTATACAGGTACAATGGTATGGGCTGATCCTGAGTACAATATGGCTGTGGTTGTTCTTACCAACCGCGTTTATACAGATTCCGAAAATGGAAAACTTATGAAGCAGAACATACGTACCAACATCGAGGAGGCATTGTATAATGCCATATATGACAAATGACAATGAAAAAATTGTTGCTGTTCATATTTCTATCATTTGTCGCATGTGGACTTAGGGCACAATATCTTGAAACTGAACCGCCACCAAGTCCAGTACAACGCATTTTCTATGGTGGCGACCTCGACTTGGCTTTTGGTACTGTAACGCAGATCTCACTTAGCCCGCAGGTCGGCTACAGGATAACAAACAGGTTTTCGGCTGGTGTGGGAATCGACTATATGTTTGTGTACTCTGAGTTTTATAATTTCAAAGGCAGTATTTTCGGTGGCAATGTGTTTGCAAGTTTTACTGTCATAAAGAGTATAGGTGACCTTATTCCATTTTTCAGAACAGATATGGGGATACTTATATATGGGCAGTTTTCGTACACCAACATGGGCAAGTTTTATACTGTACTTTCTGCCGAAGAACCCATGTGGATTGCCTCTCCAATGCTAGGTCTAGGGTTTCAGGTGCCCATTGGAAGAAGGTCGTATATGGTGCTGTCGGTAATGTACAATTTCAACGAATCCATGTACTCGCTGTACTCAAATCCAGTAGTAAAAATAAGCTATCAGTTTTAAGTGTATTTTTGGATACAAAAACATTCAAAATCCCTTTTTATTTATTGGTATGTGAACCAAAAAAATTATTAAATTTGCGCCTAATTTTATTTTAGGATAACTATGTACGAATATGTCAAGGGACTTGTTGCTGAACTTAATCCTGCTTATGCAGTGGTTGAGGTTAACGGCATAGGCTACTTTGTTAATATAAGTCTTACATCCTATTCCGCATTGCGGCAGGGAGAACAGTCTCAATTGTTTTTGCATCAGGTAGTTAGAGAAGATGCTCATTTGCTTTTCGGTTTTGTTACTAAGGTAGAGAGAGAGCTCTTCCGTCTGCTGATTACAGTGAACGGAGTAGGTCCAAACACAGCACGGCTTATATTGTCGTCGCTTACACCGCAAGAACTTACAAATGCAATCCTTAGCGAAAATCTTGTAAAGCTGAAAAGCGTTAAGGGCATAGGAGCAAAGACTGCACAACGCATTATTCTCGACCTCAAGGATAAGGTAAATATGTCGGGAGATTTCGATACTGCAGAAATTTTTGCAGCTTCGGACAATACAATTAAGAAAGATGCGTTATTAACATTAACTACTCTTGGCTTCGCGAAGGCAGCAGTAGAAAAAGTGCTTGACAAGGTACTCAAGGAAAAGCCTGATGCTTCCCTTGAAACAGTTATCAAGCTGTCGTTGAACTATTTGTAGAATTGAACTTTGTTCGGTAGAATATTAAAATATACTTTGGTCTGTGGACTTATGGCTGCGATGATGGTCGTGGCATTTGTTCCGTCTAGTGCAAGAAACGGAAGCCGTGGCCGTTATCCGTCGCTCAATGCATTTTCGGAACTTCCTGGCCCCGACGACGATACAACAAAGACCGAAGGCAACGCAAAATTTCCACTACCCAAAGAGAATGTAAATCCTTCAGACAATACCGACAATAGCCCGTTGTACGGTACCGATCCGTCAAATGTGAGCACATCGGTGGAATACGATCCCGAAACCGATAGCTACAATTTCCAGAAGAATGTCGACGGTATGCCTATTGGAACGCCATACAATATGCCTTTCGACGATTATGTGAATTATAATTTCGAAAAGGCTATGAACTCCTACTGGCATCAGAAGGCAAAGATGAACCGTGAGCAGAATCAGGAGATTAACAGTACTTTCATTCCAAAACTCGAAGTTGGAGGTGAAATTTTCGATAGAATATTCGGTGGAAATGTAATCGACATAAAGCCTCAGGGTTCGGCAGAACTAACACTCGGATTGGAATATACGCGTACCGATAACCCTGCTTTGGATTCAAAGCACCAACGGCAAGTTAATCTCGATTTCGACGAGAAAATCCAGATGAATGTTGTTGGACAGATTGGTACAAAGATGAAGGTCAACATTTCGTATGATACCGAGGCATCTTTCGATTTCGAGAACAATGTAAAACTTGAATATACTGGCGACGATGACGACATCATCCAGAAAATTGAAGCAGGAAATGTTTCGCTTCCTCTTACAGGAACCCTTATTCAGGGTAGCCAGAGCCTTTTCGGTGTAAAGACAGAACTGAAATTCGGAAAATTGACACTTACAGGCTTGCTTTCTCAGAAAAAGAGTGAGACATCTACGATTAATGTAGAAGGCGGAAGTACCACTAAGGAATTTGAAATCAAAGCCGATAATTACGAAGAAAACAAGCACTTCTTCCTATCTCACTATTTCAAGGAAAACTACGACAGAGCAATGTCCACTCTGCCGGTTATAACTGGAGGCGTTACGATTAACAGAATCGAGGTATGGGTTACAAATAAGACAGGCAACTACACCGATGCTCGAAATATTATAGCTTTTGCAGACTTGGGCGAATCTAATGTAAACGACGTACAGTCGTTGTATGTGAGCAGTTCGTTGCATAATACCACCACAATACCGCCATACAACGATGTCAATATTCTGGGTAATATAGCATTGGACTATCCTGATATTAGGGATATAAATATGGTTAGCAGTACTTTGCTTGGTTTGCAGATGTCGGGAGGTACCGATTTCGAAAAGATAGAGTCTGCTCGTAAGCTTAGTCCTTCGGAATATACGCTCAATGCACAGTTGGGTTATATTTCTCTTAATTCAAAATTGAATGCCGACCAGGTTCTGGCTGTGGCATACGAATATACTGTCGGTGGCGAGGTTTATACTGTCGGTGAATTTTCAAACTCGGCTATAGCTGCTCCGCAAACATTGGTGGTCAAATTGATAAAGGGTACTTCATTTACTCCTAGCAAGAAAAACTGGGACCTCATGATGAAGAACATATACAATATCGGGGCATACCAGATTACTCGCGACGACTTTACCCTCGACATTCTCTATACCAACGACAAGACAGGTACCGATCTTACATATATTCCTGCAGGTGCTATCGACAATATACAGTTGCTTAGGGTTTTAGGCCTTGATAACTTGAATACGCAAAATGACCCATATCCTGATGGAATGTTCGACTTCGTTGAAAATTTCACGATTAGTTCGTCTGGTGGTAGGATTATATTTCCAGTGCGAGAACCGTTTGGTTCGTACTTGTATGAAAAAATAACTGGTGGAAACAGTTCCCTTGCAAATGTAGCCAATGGGTATGTGTTCCCTGAACTTTATGATAGCACAAAGAGCAAGGCACAGCAGTTAGCCGAGAAGAATAAGTTCAAGTTGAAGGGACGATACAAGTCAACAAGCAGTAGTGAAATTTCTCTCAATGCTATAAATGTTCCGCAAGGTAGTGTTTCCGTTACTGCTGGTTCCGCTCTGCTGGTCGAGAATGTCGATTATACAGTTGATTATAACCTTGGTAGGGTAAAAATATTGAACCAGGGAATTCTAGAGGCAGGAACTCCAATTTCTATTAATCTTGAAAGTAATTCTGTCGGTTCCATGCAGACTAAAGTCCTTACAGGATTGCATGCGAACTACGATTTCTCGAATAATTTCAATATCGGTGCTACTATACTTCACCTGAAGGAAAAGCCAATGACACCAAAGGTCAACATTGGAGAGGAACCTTTGTCGAATACAATCTGGGGTGCAAATTTGTCGTATCGTACCGATGTCCCATTTTTGACCAAGGCTATCGATTTCTTGCCGCTATTGCAGACAAAGGAAATGTCGACTATAACTTTCAATGCAGAGTTTGCTCAATTGCTTCCTGGCCATTCAAAGGTGATTGGTAAGGAGGGTGCTGCATATATCGACGACTTTGAAAGTTCCAAGATAACAAATGACATAAAGAGTTATGTAAGCTGGTCGATTGCAAGTACACCAAACGACTCGGTACTGTTCCCCGAAAGCTCGAAAATAAACGACCTCGATTATGGTAGGAACAGAGGTTTGTTGTCGTGGTTTGTTGTAGACCAGACATTGCACGAAAGCACTTCTCCAATAAGTATTGAAGATAGGTCGAGCCATTATACAAGATTGGTTTATGAGACAGAACTTTTCCCGAATCGTGAGAGTGAAACCAACTTGGAAAAGAATATTGCTCCGCTGAATCTCGTGTTTTATCCGAATGAGAAAGGTCCTTACAACTACGATGTTGCAGGAATGAATTCTCTCGGTTTGCTCGAAAATCCGCGTAAGCGATGGGCTGGTATCCAGCGACAACTTACAACTACCGACTTCGAGGATGCAAATATTGAGTACATCGAATTTTGGATGATGGATCCTTTTGTCGAAGACTCGACTAACCCCGGTGGCGACCTCTATTTCAACCTCGGTGATGTGAGCGAAGATATATTGAAGGATGGTAGAAAGTCGTTTGAACAGGGACTTCCTGCTCCGTCACTTCAAAATCCTGTTGATACAACAGTGTGGGGTCTTGTGCCGACATCACAGGCACTTGTGAGTGCTTTCGACAATGACGCCGAAATCCGATTTGCTCAGGATGTCGGTTTCGATGGTCTTAGCACCGAAAACGAGGTTACATTCTTCAACGAATATCTCGAGCAGGTAAAGAATATGTTTGGAGAAAGTTCAGAGGCTTACCAGAAGGCGCTAGCTGACCCTTCGTCAGATAACTTCCACCATTACAAGGGAACCGACTACGACGAGAAGGGACTTAACATTCTCCAGAGGTACAAGTACTTCAACGGTTTGGACGGAAACTCAATCCCGCGTGAGTACCAGACCGAAAGTTATATTACAAACGCAACTACCACTCCCGATGTCGAGGATATAAACAGGGACAATACTCTTAGCGAATCGGAAAATTTCTTCCAGTATAGGGTAAGTATACGTCCTCAGGATCTTATCGTTGGACAGAACTATATTGCCGATAAAACAGTCGTGTCTGTTACTCTGGCTAATGATGAAACATCACAGGTTACATGGTATCAGTTCAAAATTCCTATTTCAGAATATTCAAAGAGAGTAGGTTCGATTTCTGATTTTAAGTCGATCCGTTTCATGAGAATGTTCATGACAAATTTTGACACGACAACTTGTTTGCGTTTCGGTACCTTGGATCTTGTGCGTGGCGAATGGAGAAAATATGACGACTCGTTCATGCAACCTGGTGAATATATTGTCACCGAATTGGAAAACACCTCGTTTGATGTTTCTGCGGTCAACATCGAGGAAAATGCAAGTCGTAGGCCTGTTAACTATGTGCTGCCTCCTGGTGTTACACGTGAACAGAATACCATGAATCCGCAGATGCAACAGCTCAACGAGCAGGCAATGACAATCAAGGTGCTCGACTTGGCCGATGGTGATGCCCGTGCGGTATACAAGAATGTTTACCTTGATGTAAGGAAATACTTGCGCATGCAGATGTTCGTTCATGCTGAGTCGGTTGTAGGCAAAGACGAAATTAAGGATGGCGACGTAAGCGTATTTGTGCGCTTGGGTACCGACTACAAGAACAACTACTACGAATTTGAGGTTCCGCTGAAGGTTACTCCCGAAGGCTATTATTCTGGCGAAGATGTGGAATCTCCCGACAGATATGTTGTATGGCCTGAAGAAAACGATATTAATATTGTTTTTGAGGATCTGACGAAGGTAAAGGAAAACAGAAATGAACTTATCCGTCTTGGAAACCAGAATGTAGGCCTTACGAAACTTTACTCCGAGATGAACGAAAGAGGAAAGATAAGCGTTATGGGTAATCCTAATCTTTCCAATGTGCAGACTATCATGATTGGTGTACGCAATCCTAAGCAGGTCAGCCTCAACGGAACTGATGACGGTTTGCCTAAGAGTGCCGAAATTTGGGTTAACGAATTACGCTTGACAAACTTCAACGAAAAGTCTGGTTGGGCGGCAACGGCTCGCGCTACAGCAAAACTTGCCGATTTCGGAACTGTGACACTTTCTGGAACAACAAAGAAACCTGGTTTCGGTGCCTTGAACTCCACTATTAAGGATCGTCTTACCGAGGAAATCAATCAGTACGATTTTTCATCTAGCTTCGAGTTCGGAAAATTCTTCCCAGAACGTTTCAATGTGAGAATTCCTTTGTATATAGCTGTGTCCGAGAATGTTTCAAATCCTGAGTACGACCCGTTAAGTCCGGATGTTCTTATGAAGAATACATTGAAAAATCCTGACTTGCCCAAGGAATACAAGGATAGTATCAAGCATTTGTCTCAGGACTATGTGAAGCGTACAAGCATTAATCTTACCAATGTGAAAGTTAACGGAAAGCAGGGTCAGAAACCTCATGTGTATAATCTTTCCAATTTCTCGTTGAGCTACGGTTACACTAATGTTTTCCAGCGCGACCCGAATACAATTTTCCGTACAAATATAACCCATACGGCATCAGTATTCTACAATTACAATGCGACACCTAAGGTTGTCGAGCCATTCAAGGATGTGAAATTGTTTAAGAAGAAGGCATTCAAGATTATCAAGGATTTCAACTTCTACTATCTGCCATCGCAGATTTCGTTCAGATCAAATCTTAACCGTCAGTATGGTGAAACACAGATACGAAATGTCTATGACCCGTCATATACATTGCCAATCAGTGTAATAAAGGATTTCACTATAATAAGGCAGTACGATTTTAAGTACAACTTCTCTAAGAACTTGAAATTTGAATACACAGCTACCAATAATGCCCGTATCGACGAGCCTGAAGGTCGTTTGTACAAGGGTGATCCCGAATACGAGCAAAAGATGGACTCTATCTGGAAGAATTTCAAGACGTTTGGACGAAATACAAGTTTCTACCAGCAATGGAGCGCATCGTATACATTGCCAATCAACAAGATTCCTATTTTCGACTGGATTTCGGCAAGTGTAAGGTATCAGGGTTCGTACAACTGGACTGCTGGCGCAATTACTGCCGATACGCTTAATATTGGTAATGTCGTGCAGAACTCTAATACAATGTCGGCAAACACCCAGTTCAATTTGCTAAACTTATACAATAAGGTCAAGTACCTGAAGAATGTAAACAATAAATATCGTGGAAGGGCTTCTACCAAGAAGAAGGAGACAGAAACCGTAAACTACGAAGAAAACATTGGCAAATTGGCTGCTGGTAAGAAGAAGACCATAAATCATAAGCTAAAGACTAAGAATGTTACTATAAAGGTTACTGATGATAAGGGTCGTCCTATTAATGCCGAAATGAGTGTGATAGATGACAATAAATTGTCGTTTACTGTTGAGAAGGATGTGGAGAATATAAAGGTTCAGGTAACAGGTAAGCGCGACAAGAAGGATTCTGTTGCAAAGAAGATTTTCGACAACTTGCTAGTAGTGCTGATGAGTGTCAAGAACGTTTCTGCAAATGTGAGCGAAACAAACGGAACGCTGTTGCCAGGATATATGGGCAAGACTAAGCTTATAGGTATGTCAAAGTACACTCCCGATGAGGAGATGTTTGGTGTTCAACCTTCTGTTATCGCACCAACTTTCCCGTTTGTCATAGGCTGGCAGGTAAAGAATTTCGGTGAATGGGCTTGCGAACACAATTTGGTAACCAAGGACACATCCTCGATTCAGGCATATACGCAGACACATTCCCGTAATTGGAACTTTAGGGCATCTCTCGAACCGGTACGAGACCTCAAGATTGACCTGTCAATGCTTCATAATTATTCCGAAAACCAGACCAAATATTACCGTTATATGGTTGATCCCGCTACTGGCGTAGGTGAATTCCGTGGTCTTAATCCTTCGATGACAGGTACGTTCTCCATGTCAACCATAACAATAAAGTCGGCATTCGAGAAGTTTAAGTCCGAAAACTATGTGTCGGAAACATTTAGCCAGTTCTCTGAGAACAGGATAATAATTGCAGAGCGCTTGGCCAAGGAGCGTCCCGATTATGACGGAACGGTTGACGAAGATGGGTTCCCCAATGGATTTGGACGCACATCCCAGGACGTGCTTATTCCAGCATTCTTCGCTGCATATACAGGCCAGGATCCTCACAAGGTTAACCTTAGCACTATCCCGGGACTATGGTCGGCACTTCCAAACTGGCAGATCGTATACGACGGTTTAAGCAAGATTCCAAAACTCAAGAAGGTATTCCGTTCGTTAAGCATTAAGCATACCTATCGTTCTACATACAATATTGGTTCGTTCCAGACACGTCTGGCTAACGAGTACGATCCGGATGAGAGCGGACTTAACCAGATTCGCGATCAGCTCAACAATTTCTATTCACGTTATGTAATCAATGGCATTAGCATTAGCGAGCAGTTGAGTCCTCTTATTTCGTTCGACATGATGCTAGTGAACAGTATGTCGGTAAAGGTAGAGGTAAAGAAGACGCGTAACTTGACGATGAGTTTCTCTAACAACCAGCTTACCGAAGTCAAGAATAACGAACTTATAATAGGTGCTGGCTACCGCTTCAAGGATGTTGCTCTTACTATCAGTGTAGGCGGCAGAAAGCGTGACCTCAAGAGCGACCTTAACCTTCGTTTCGACTTCTCGGCTCGCAAGCAGATTACAATGATTCGTAAGCTTGAGGAGGCTCAGGACCAGCCTACGTCAGGAAATATACAATATACATTCAAACTTTCGGCTGACTATGTGCTTAGCAATAGGTTCAACGTAAGTTTGTTCTACGACCAAAGCATTAACAATCCGATTGTTGGTACATCATTTAAGACTGTTAATGCAAAAGTTGGCATTATGATGAGATTTACACTTGCTACTTGATAAAATAGTATTATTTTTGGCGAAACAATTTTGTATTAACATTAAAAATAAATAAAAATGGCATTTCCAAAAGAATTAAAGTACGCAGAATCACACGAATGGCTGCGCGTTAAGGGCGAAGAAGCATACATTGGTATCACCGATTTCGCAGTATCAGAATTGAACGACCTTATTTATATCGAAATTGAGGTTGAAGGTGAAACTCTTGAAAAGGGTGAAGAATTTGGTGTAATCGAAGCATCAAAGGTTGCATCGAAGGTTTATATGCCAGTATCGGGCGAAGTTCTCGAAGTTAACCAGGACGCTCTCGACAATCCAGAAATGTTGAAGGACGACGCTTACGAAAACGGTTGGTTGATTAAGATCAGAATGACCGATCCTTCACAGGCTAACGCTCTTCTCGATGCTGCAGCATACGAAGCATTGACAAAGAAATAATAATTCTTTCCAGAATTAATGAAAGCCGTATCCGATGATGCGGCTTTTTTTGTGGAGATTACTTGTTGGTTTATACTCCCGCCCCTTTTCCTTGCAGGTCGCACCCTTGACCCCAGCGGGGTCACATATATGTAGCAG
>JAEEGF011780132.1_pt1 | contig 21051 bp, 18 predicted proteins | sample 9134171 | NCBI WGS metagenome assembly JAEEGF01 (sample SAMN16246542, study PRJNA631951) | gut metagenome | biome: gut microbiome; feature: rumen; material: AP-attached | host: Bos | place: Iran: Karaj | collected 2018-10 | reverse complement strand
TTACTGAAGTTCAAGTTAATCCTAAACCTAATAGGTGAACTAGAGTTAAAGATAATCAAATAACTAATCCAGCTACTGAAGCATTTTCAGATTTGTTAGTGGCTCATAGTACAGCAAAAACAAATACAAAAGTCAAAATTATTTCTGCCAATAATCATAACAAAACATTTCCATCAACTCAATCTAATCCGTTTGCTCATAAACTTTCAAATCATCACAACAAAACTCCTAAAACCAATGCTCATAAAATTCATCAAATAAATTGCGCAACCATGTAAAGTCGACATTCCTTTGCTTTCATTTTTCATGTTAGCCATACTCATAAGCTAACAGCTGGATTTACATGACATCATGAAACTGGACCAATAGCATAGGCTAATGCTACAATTACTAGTCAAAATGCTAATGCTGTAGCTACAGGATCTACATTAGTCCAAACAGCTACTCCACATCAAAAAATGACAAGAACCATAGTTCATAGACACTCAGCGATGAATTTTTTCATGATAGTTTTATTAAAAAGTAAAAATACTATTATTGAATATTGAGTTATTTGGAAAAATCAAGATATTTTAAATGTTTTCTAATTGTCTTGAAAAATAGGTATGTATTTGTAATTTACGAATGTTTTATTATTAAAATTGTTTTATGAAAAGATTTTTGACAGTAACCAATATTTTGATTGTAATTAATGTTGTAATTTTTCTTTTAGAGGAAATGGCGTGATGAAGTACTAATACAGAGGTTGCATTTAATTTTTGAGCAATGTTTACTCCAATTTTTACTGCACAACCATGGAGAGCTTTTACTGCGATGTTTTTGCATTTCTGAGGTACTCATTTGCTTATGAATATGGTTTCTTTGTATAATATATGACCAGCTATTGAGCATATTATGTGAAAATGGAAATATTTAATAATCTATTTGGCTAGTTGAATATGTGGAAATTTATTGGTATTTGGAGTGGAATCGGTTACTCAGAATTTTTCATTATGAGCAGGAGCTTCATGAGCAATATTCTGAATTTTATGAGCTTGGTTGGCTTTTGTATTATTCTTTTCTGATAAATTAAAATGAAAAGTGGATATAAAACAAGTAGGAGCGTCAGTGTTTTTTGCATTGCTTCCATGATTTATGCCATGAATATCATTAACAGCTCATATTTGAGGATTGATATGAGGATTTGTGATGTGTTATATACTTTTAATAGCAAAGAAATTGTCTAGTAATAGAACTATTTAATGAGAATATATCATTCTGCATTATAAATCTGACTTTCTCATTCTCTATTTTCTTCTATTCAAAAACTATCTATGATTACTTTATAATCAGATTCTGTGAGTACTAAAGCAGGATTTCTTAGGAGTTCCTTTTCTTCATCTGTTAATTCAGATTTTGCATAAATGTCAGCTTTTTCCTTAAGTTCTTCTAAAAAATCAGTTAAATCAACTTTATATTCTTGGTCGTCTACTTGTATATTCAGAGTAAAATCATTCATTTTACCATAAGATTTTTCAAAGTATAATGCTTTTGAATATCATGTAACATCGATAGATTGTTGGAATTTTCCGTATTGTCTGTAACTTCGGTATTTGTATGTAGGGTAGTAATAATCATAATCTGTGTTTACACCCAAAAATTCTCTGATATCGTAACGAGAAGATCGATAAGTATCTTTGTATTCAAAATTGATTATTTTGTTGATGATTTTGTCTTTATTGTAATTCTCCATTAGTCAATCAAGAGTTCACATGATTAATTTAGTAGATTCTTCATCTGCATCTTTTAGAACTCACTCAGTAAGTGGAAGTGAAATATTCACTTTGGATAGAAGAGTTTCAAGTCTGTTTACTTGAGAATTGAATGAGATATTGTTTGTATTTATAGGTCGTCAGTAAACAGCGATAAAAGCTAAAATTCACAGTGTGGACACGAATGTGAGTAATCTCTTTTTGGTAAAGATGAGAGATAAAGCTGAAAAAATAATTATGAATGCGATGATATAACAAACGAAACATCTGTTGATGGTGATTCAGTATTGGTTGATTCTTTTTGTAATGGCTCATATCATCATAAATGAAATGAGGATGAAACTTACGTATAATATTTTATTTATGATTTCGTGAATTTTGGTTTTTTCTGGATAGATTAGGTAAGAACTGATTATTCATAAAACAAAATATCAAATTCAAAGTCGTACAATGATTCATTTTGGTCGGATTCATGTGATGAGAATTTTGATTCCATATGCTCCAAAGATTGCTAGATAGATTAGAGCAAGAGGTAGGAAAATGAATGATCAGAAAATTCTTCTCAAGCGTGATGGTTTGATTTCAAAGTCAGATTTTTGATTTATTTCTTCTGTAAGTGTGAGATAATAATTAAATACGAATGATCATGCTAATAAAACCATGGAAATCATTCAGATATCTCCATATAAATCTGAATCGATATTGACATCAAAAAGTGCTTCAATTGAAGCTAAAGCACCGGAAATTCATCATCGAACAATGCTTCATGCAATTCATCCAAAAACGATGGATATGAATAAACTAGTTCGTGAAAATCGGATTTTTTGTTCATGTTTTTTGTGTAATAGGGCAATGATTAGAGGGATTCAGAGTAATGCTAGAGGAATAATTCGTAAATAAAGTAATCATTCAGAATATGTGAGATTATCTATATCAGTATTGTATAATATTACGTAGTATATTCATCATAGAATTATTGATGAAATCTGTAATATTCGATTAATTAGATTTTTATTTTCCGATTTACCATGAATTAAAAACAATGGTCAATAACAGCTAATTATAAATGCCAAAATTAAACTAAGTATCACATCAGGGGAGTCTAAGTCAATAATTCTTTCAATTTGTAATATTCATATGATAGTCAAAACTACCAGTAAAACATGAGAAACAGGGAAAGTTTGAATAGCTTTTGTCCAGTTTCAGAATAATTTTTTTAATTTCATAATTATTTTTTTAATTAAAATACACATTTCTTATAAACTTTTTATCCAACTATACAATTGTTTTTTTTCTGCACTAATAAGATTGAAAACTTAAAATAAAAATCTAATATCCCTACGTATATTATTTTACATTTATATTGCCCCATTTTTTATGATGATATCATCAAAAGACATATACAAATTAAAAGATCGTTATTGAACACCAATTTATTTATTCGACGTCTGATTAATTAAAAAAAATATAAAAGAATATAAAGAAAATTTCGTATCAACATCTTTCGATACCGATGTTATTTATGCATCAAAAGCATTAAACATAAAAGAGATGTTAAGAATCGTTAAAAAAGAATGAATGAGCCTTGATTGTGTTTCTGTTTGAGAAATATATACTGCATTAAAAGTAAAATTTCCAACAGAAAAAATCTACTTTCACTGAAACAATAAAACATATGATGATATTATATTTGCATTAAAACATAAAGTATGAACAATCGTTGTCGATAATTTTTGAGAATTAGAACTTTTAAATCAGTTAGCGACTAAGAGAAAACAGAAAGTAAATATATTAATTAGACTCAATGTTGGAGTATCCGCTCATACGCATAAATATATAGTAACCGCACACATTGACTCTAAATTCTGAGTACTTTTTGGTAGTGAAGAATTTGAAAAAATGATGAATATTATCAATAATTCAAAATATATCCAATTTTTATGATTTCATTCTCATATATGATCTCAGATTTTTGACCTTTTAGCTTTTAAAGAAGCTCTTAAAAAATTAATAAGTTATTGTAAATCATTTAAGGAACCTCTAATATTAAATTTATGATGATGATTCGCTGTCCATTATACCGACGAAGATGCTCCAATTCCACCGACTGAAATCTCTAAAAAATTAATAAACTTTACAGAAGAACTTATACAAAAAAATTGAGTCAAAATTGCAAAACTTTGTATTGAACCATGAAGAAGTATTGTCTGAGAAGCTGGTTCTACACTCTACACTATATGATACATCAAAAAGACCCCAAGCAAAGAATATTATTTTATAGACGGATGAATGACAGATAATATTCGTCCAGCTCTTTACCAAGCAAAATATGATGCAAATGTCGTTTGAAAAGAAAATCTTCCCAAATCAAAAACAGTAACTATCGCTGGTAAGTGCTGCGAATCATGAGATATCATTATCGAAGATTGCCCAATTCAAAAAGCTGATTCATGAAACCTATTAATCATACATACAACATGAGCCTATGGATACAGTATGGCAAGTAACTACAATAAAGCACCAATTCCTGCGGTAGTTTTTATAGAAAATGGTAAATCAAAACTCGTTGTAAAAAAACAAAGTTATAAAGAAATAATAGAGAGAGAAGTATAAACAAAATGAAATACATAAAAAGAAATATGTATTAAAAAATTTGCTTTTTATTTGATTATAAACTATAATAAAGCGTTTATTTTATAAATATATAATATGGAAACAAAAATTTATTGAAAAATCAAATTGATAATTCGGTTGAACATTATCCTCTGACTTCTCACAAGCTTTTTTGTTGTTTGAATAGTTTTTCTTATTATCGCATGGAAATATTCAACACGAAAATTAGAAATTCATGATGATTGCATATTAATCAGACATTGAATTATTACTAAAACAAGAGAAGAAATTCCGTATACAAAAATTAACTGAGTCGATTCAGAAAACACATTTTGATTAGCTCATCTTGTTATAAGGACAGGAAACGACAAACCAACAGTTTTCACATATATTGAGAAACATGAAGAAGTGATTTCTGAAATTAAAAAACATATATCAAAATAAAAGGATCCATATGTCATTTTTATACAATAAGAGATAATTCCGAAATACCTTCTTATTTTTGACAAGATAAATAGCATTACTCCGACAAAAAATGTGTTTTAAAATAAACAATACCAGTTAATACTTGTGTTTTTCTATGTTCATTATTTTTAGATGCTAAAAAACTATATTTAGGGATAGGAGAGTCTGAGAAACTGCTCTATACCTGCCAAAAAAATTTTTATTTTTCTATTGTATTCGTTATTTTATTTTTTACAATATTTTCAACATATGGTGAAGTTGTAAAAAAGTAGTTAAAACGTAGCGAATAACAAAAGCTACAAAAAAATATAAAAAACTACTTTGCACAATGTACCTTGTGCGAAGTAAACGGTAATTTACTTATGCGACAAATGTCGCTTAGAGATTAAGAAATTCTAATATATTTAAATCTCACGAACACAATTATTATAAAAAATCTGGAAGCAGATGCAACACATTCTGCAAAAAATCTTTTTGAGAGTTATCAGCTGATATCTGGTGTTTCTCTGTTTTTAAAGATCAGATAACTACCCTATATATTTCATATAGTTCAAGAAATATCAGTTCTTAATTGGTGTTTATATCAAGATGAAAATAAGCGACGTTTTTTGTTTAAGGTGGATAATTGTTCCACTTAACATCAAAAACGTGTCTTAAAATTTTCTGTTTTTCTCAAAAATAACAGGTTTTTTAGATTTTTTGATCCTATCCTTTTTTCATTTCATTCAGATTTTTTTTCTTCCTTTTCTGAAAAATTTTCTATACGATTCATGATATTTTTTTATTTTATTTAAATTTTATATCTAATATTTACATTCTAAAAATTTTTTATCTCTAAATGGGGGAGTTTACTTTTATTAAAAAAATGATAGAATAGGCTTTTCACTATCGGAAGACTCCCCTTCTAATTTGCTATTTTTGAAAAAGGGACTTCATTATTCATGAAAGTCTCAAATAAATTCGATAATAATCAATAGATTTAATAAAAGTATACTAACAATGAAATTGATTCTACTACCCTTCTAATGAGCAATTAATTTTTAAGTTTCCACTGATGGGGATATAATTTATTATCTGAATAATGCCACCATTCACTTTGTAAACACGAAAATCAAGCCTTTTTCATAGCATTTTCAAGTATTTTTACATTTTTTCTCTGATCGCTATTTAAATCACCATAGTCTCTATCAATTATTTTAGTTTTATTACTATCAAATTCTGAAGGCATTGGAATTTCTTCTCAATTAGCTTTAACCAAAGTTATATCAACAGTATTTCATCTAGCATGTTGAGATCATTTTCCACCCAATTTATTAGGCTTTGCGACAGGAAGACCATTAGGTTTATTTTTAAATAAAAATTCTTGAGCATCATCTGATCTATACCCATCCCATATTTTTAGTGAATATCACTGTTTTTTTACATCTTCCTGAGCTTTAATTAATTTTTTAATAGTTCAATATCTAAGCTTAGCCACAGCGTCATCACCCTTATAAACCACCTTTTTCGTAAAATTATTACTTGTTGCATAACGTATATCCATCAAAATTCACGTTCATTTAGTATATTCTTCAATAGAAACAATATCTGAATCTTTTGGCTCCTTTTCTTTAACTTCTTTGCTATTTCATTCTCCTCAGTTATTATCAACATTATTTTCGTTAGTCTTTTCTCAAGAATTTTCTTTTGAATCAATATCCGATTTTTCTCACTCAGATTTTTTTTCTTCTGCGGGTGCCGCCTGAACTTTTCATGTTAATATTTCATAAATTTTATTCATTGTTTCCTTCCCTGGTAAACCATCAATTTTTTCTAACTTATTTTCCGTTTGAAATTTTTCAACAGCATCTTTCGTTTTAGGTCATAATATACCATCAATAACAATGTCTCAATATTTATCCTTGTTTCCTCATCAAATATGAGGGCTTCTAAGAGCAATCTGAACAGCCATAATCCAAGCTCCACTGTTAGCAGACTTTAAATCATCCCACTCTTTATCTTTAATATTTTCCAAATAACTCTTAACAATATCCATTTTAAGGATAACCTTCTTATCATTAATCTCGTAAAAAAGATCTTTTGTATCTACTGATTGATTCTTATCACCTTCTACTGATTGATTCTTATCACCTTCTGCTGGTTGATTCTTATCACCTTCTGCTGATTGATTCTTATCACCTTCTACTGATTGATTCTTATCACCTTCTACTGATTGATTCTTATCACCTTCTGCTGATTGATTCTTATCACCTTCTACTGATTGATTCTTATCACCTTCTACTGATTGATTCTTATCACCTTCTACTGATTGATTCTTATCACCTTCTGCTGGTTGATTCTTATCACCTTCTGCTGGTTGATTCTTATCACCTTCTGCTGGTTGATTCTTATCACCTTCTGCTGGTTGATTCTGCTCTAAATCCTTTTTTATACCACTTAATCAATCTCTCACTTGTGAAGTTACCCAATCAATCTGCTTAATATCTTCACATGATAATTCATAATTTTCCATCATTATTTAATATAATATATTAAAAACATAGATATTATACACAAAAATTATCTAAAAAGCAAAAAATTTAATAGAATTTTCAAGATATTATTAATCCTAAATATTCATTACTTAATTAGTCAACTTATTTCAAAATAGAAAAATAACAAAACTGGAAGAAAAGAAAAACTATAATATAACTTTTATTTTTCACCCTGATTTTCAATTTTTTTCGGGCAACTCCCCTCCTTTTATTCACATAGAAATTTCAGAAACCGGATTTACATCTAAAACCCCAACTCCATAATTTCTTATTGACCTACGAGTTTTTTATTTCTATTAAAGAATCTATTCTATAAAATTTTAACAAAAAAACTACAATTCCAATCTCATAGCATATCATTTATTTTCACCTATCGAATATTTTTCCACAGTTTCAAATCACATTCTTTCACACCAATCTTTCAACTCTTCAGTTTCCATTCATTCTTCCAAATCAAAAGACATAACTGGAAGTTCTATCACACTAACACCTTCATCTCCAGCTTTTTCAAGAAGCATATTCATCAATTTTGTTGCCGTCCCCTGTCTTCTCTCCTCAACAAAAATAGAAAGAACAAACAGAGTATCTCATTCTATTACATATTCTAACGATCCATCTTTATAAGTCAATTTCATGATTAATACCATAGAAAATAAAATATCAATACACTACGAAATGATTAATATCATAATAAAAATTAATTTCAATACATTTTTAATCTAATAATTGAATTACATCTAAAATTTGATTGTCATCGGATTTTCAATTATTAATATTCATTTTATTTACACTCCTCATAAGCATTAACATCACATATCACCTTATTTCTTTATCTAAAGGTAATGAAATATTATTCATAATTCACGCATCTTTTAAGGCTTTAAGATGTTTTTCATAATAAATTGATCATCACTCATTTTTATCTCACCACAAAACTCTAGAAAGAATTGTTCAGAATTCAGCTCTAGTCACAAAATCCTTTGGTCTAAAAGATGTTAATCACTGTCCCATTAGTCACAACTGACAACTTTTTGTGACAAATTGAACTAAATCTGGATTTATATTCGAATCGATGAAGAAACAGGATTTTGTCATATCTGGTGCCTTTCATAGAATATTTGTGGCATAATTGCTTACCATCTTTGCCATTTCTTCTCTCGTAATTTTTCCATACATATTTGCTTTTTCAATCGTACTTTGAGTAGTTATTTTATTCTTATATGCCCAATTATAAGCCTGCTGCAATTCATTACTATAGTCTATTCATACACAAAACGATACAACAACCACCATACACACCAAAAATGATATTAATGATTTTCCCATCATAAAAACAATAAACATAAAAATACTGATAAGAATATATTAAATTTAACTTATAATTCAAAACAATTTATAATTAACATTTAAATTAATAAGACAAAATTTGCAATCCATAAAAAAAGGATTATAATACAATAAATTGAAATTTAAATAAATGCCCTTCCCATGAAAATCAGAGAATTAAAAATATCAAATCTTATGAGTTTCCCTTATGTAGAAGATTTTGACAACTTCGATTGAATGAATTTTGAAAAAATGGACAACAATATGGACATGAATATCTTAATTTGAGCCAATTGATCTGGGAAAAGTAATTTTATAGAAATAATTAACCAATTTTGCAGAAATTTAATCTTCGACTACACATTCGATGCAGATATTCTAAAAGAAAAAAAAGAATCTGAATACAAAAAAGCGATTCAACTCGTTTGAAAATCTGCATACAAACTAACTAAACATACAAAATTTCAAGATAAACCGTCCAAAATAGAAATTGTTATAGAACTCTTTGACAATGATTTTGACAATATTTGATTCGTATGTAAAAATGCTAAAAAAATTAATTCAATTATAGAAAAATACAGTGAACTAAACTACAGATTTCCACAATTCAATATAAATAGTATAAAAAAGGAAATCAAAGAAATTCACCTGAAAGCTGAATTTGATGAAAAAAAACAAGAATTCAATATTGAAAAATCTGCACTCACTCCAATGGAATTTTTCTCTTTAACATGCATACAAGAAAGAGAATTATTATATATCTGCTCCCATATACATAACAAATGGGAAAATAAAAATTTAAACACTACATGGCAACCTCTTAAAAGTACATTTACAATTTTATCATCACAAAGAGATTCAATCGAACGAAAATACTTAAATGAAGTTCAAGATTTCGATAATTACATTTTTAAAAGAAAAGAAGAAAATAATATCAATCTAGAATGATATTATAAATGTATCTGGAAAATACGAAATACAATGGAAAATCCTCATCAAAATGAAAATAAATTAAAATGATGAAACGAGTTTTCTATTGATACATCACGAGAAACTACATTACATCAATCAGATTTTTGGAAACAACTAGTATGATTGGTTGATAATTTTCTCCACAAAAAACTTACCATAAATTATATTCAGGGATGAATTAATTTACAACTACAAAATTATGACTGAGATCCATGTTATTTCGACGATTTATCCGCATGACAACAATCTCTACTATTGATAATTTTCGGTTTATTATGAAATGATTTAGAAAATTGATTCATGGTTATAGACGAACCTGAACTCCACATACACCCACAATTACAAAAAGAATTATCTCTTCTATTTAACCACATTAATAGCAACTATTGAACACAATTTTTCTTATCTACATACTCAGCATTATTCATTAATGAAGATAATATTACAAATGTTTACAGATTCTCAAAAGAAAATTGATGAACAAAAGTATTCACACCTTATATAAAAATAGCTCCAGATGATGCAAAATTAGTTCATCTATTAAGATTTGAAAATTTATCAAAAATCTTTTTTGTGAATAAGATTATTATGGTTGAATGAGATTCTGACTTATACTTCTTTTCTCATTACTTAAAACGATTACAAGAACAACCTGGATGGGAATTCATCACTTGAAGCTATGAAATTGTAAACATAAACTGAAAATGATCATATAAAGCATGGCACAAATTCTTAAACAAATTTTGAATTGATAATTATTTCATTTGAGATTGGGACAACACAGTTGATTACTGATTTTTCACAACAAAAGAATTAGGCAGATTTTATCAACTAGCCAACAAACATATTAAAAATGATAAATGGCTAATTGGAGACTATTATAATAGACTAGTTTTCATCATCAAAAAATTTTATCCCCAAAAATACCGCAGAATTATTGAATGAATTGAAGATCTTTATAAAGATAATGTATACATTTTAAAATTATGAGCTATCGAATCATATCCACGTTTAGAAAGGAAATGACTCCAATACATGGTAAATTTCTGCAACTTTGAATTTGAAAATTGGTTAGTAAACCCAGAGACAAGAGAACAAAGAAAAGAATTACACGATATTTTTAGTAGTATATTTTCAAAGGAAAAAGCAGAGGAAGAACTGCAGATAGAAAATCCTTTTTAAAAGAATTTGAATAATATAAAAAAATCTTAATCCATCCCTTTCATATAAAAGATACAAGCAACTACAATAAATATTATAGCAAATATTAATACGACATATGTTTTAGTTTCCTGCTCTTTCACCCTTGATTTTAATTTTGCCAATTTTTCCTCCAAAATTCTTTTTTCTTCAATAGCTTGCTGTTTTTCCTTATTATAGTCCGGAAGAGCAATCATTGTTTGAATTTTAGCTTCCAACTCTCCTATTCTTTGCTGCAACATAAATATAATTTTATTTTTTTCATCAATTTGCTTATCTTTTTCTTGAAAAATCAAATAAAACTTATCAAGTTTTTCATCAATTGTCGACATATCTGTGACAGGTTTTACAGATAATTTTGAACTATTATCTCATATTAATTCTGTCGAAATTTCCTGACGTAAAGAAGTAAATTCATTTTGTAAAACTTTCAATTCTTCTTCGTTCAATATCACTTTATTAGCGATTTTTTTATAAGATAATTTACCAGACTTAACATATCTATCAATAGTTCTTGTAGATACTCACAATAATGATGCTGCCTGATTTCTTGTTACAGTATAACGTTTCATTTAGTAAAAATTCATATGATAAAATACAATTTTATTTATAATATTTTTGTTAATATACTAATGCTTATACCCATTATGACCGATAAAATCAAAGTCTGCCATATCTCTCACAATCTAACCATTACTTCTCAGTCTAAATAATTATTAACAACAAATGCGAACATATAAAAAACCAATACATTAATTACAATCGAAGCTAATCACAGAGTCATAAAATTGACAGGACAAGACAATGTCTTTAATATCCACTTGATAGGAGAATTAAAAATCCGGAATATAAAACCAAGGACCAAAAATGTTCCAACCAATTTTATAATCGACTTTTCAATTTCAGGATTTGAAAATGAAATTTTTATTCATAATCAATAATAATTAAAAACATATAATAATACTCAGCAAATAACAATATTAACAATAAATTTTCTAAAAATCTTCATAATTTTTAAATACATATAAATGTAGACACACTTATAATTTTTTGTCTATTTATTTCAAGTGCAACTTAATAATATCCTATTTTTTATTTTGTTTTCTTACCATAAAACTAACATCCTCTTCCACTGCTCATAAAAAATCACTTAATCTCACCTTTCACGATTTTAAAAATAATTTATTAACATTTTGCCACGGAATATCAGCATATTCCTCAAATAATCACAATGATTTTATTTTTTCCAAAAATTTATCCTTGTCTATTACATTCATTTTAAGTGTTTTAGTAATTTTTACATTTTGGTTGGTCCCACTTAATATGAAATCTATTTTTTCATCATTTGGATCCTTTTTAATAACATACCTTTGGAAAATTCATTTCAATAACTCTTTTTCCTTTTCTAATTCAGAAATTTTATCACAAATTTCAACAAATTCATCAACCAGTGCAGTAATACTTTTATCAGACAACTCTCATTCAACCTCATCATCCGAATTTACAACAGAAAACAACGGACACACCGATTGATAATCACACCAAGCACAAAGAGAAGACTGATTTGCTTCAAATATTTTTTTACTTCACATTGCATATTGCAACTTGTTTTGCTCTATTTCTTTGATAATATTAATATACTTAACTTTAATTTCATCTAATTTATTCTGAGTAATTTCTCGTTCATCTTCAATATCGAAGTGTAGAAAATATAGTTTAGCTTTTAGATTTTTGAAATATTTTGCATATTTTTGCTGAATTCATAGTCAATATAAAGTTAGTTGTTCAATGTATTGATCTTTTTCTTCAGTTGGCAAATTTTTATTTGTTTTGTAATCATTGATAACAAATGTATCTCAAATTTTATCTAGTCTGTCTATAAATCATAGAAAATTGATTCATTCCTCAAGCTGGAATGAAATTTGTTTTTCAGTACTAATAACTTGAATATCATTAAATGGTGAATATTTGTCATAATATCTAGAAAGATACACTTCTCATCTACGTTTAAAATCATCAATAGTTAAATCAGTATGATGATTCAGAATCTCTCATCAATTTTCTGAAGTTTCTTTTTCTTTTTTATCTCGCAATGCATAGTAATCTGAAATAAATTCTTCCTTTGTTGGTACCTTAAAAACATTTATATTATTATATAAATTTTGCAATGATTCGTGGACTAAGGTTCATAATAAAGTATCAGTAGTTTCCACAAATTCAGAAATCGGAATCTTATCCACATAGCGATAACGATATTTAAGAGGACACTGCATATAAACCTGAATTTGCGAAACTGAATATCTAGCCATTTTAAGAAATTTTAAATATAAATAACTTTAATTAAAACTGGATGCGTTACATCCAGCTTTTAATAGATCCAACGACACTGGATATTGTCCAATCCAGTATAGCCACAAAAACAACGAACATTGCAATCAATACAGCACAAGGTACGAACATCCACCGAAGTACAGTGATCAAAATACCTTTTGCACGATTAGTAGATTTTCCACTACCCATTTTGTCTTCCCGTTCCATGACTTTAAAAATTTTTCTGTTTTTATATTTCGTATATACTTTTTAAAAAAACAAATTCAAGCAATTTAATCTTCTAATATATCTTCAAATTCTTCTACTAAAATTTCATCTGAATCTGATTTTTTGTCTTTTCTCCGTTGATGAATCGCATTTCTAACTCACAAAAGTCCAATTACTACTGCCCTTCTCCTTCTTGGTAAAACTTCCAGTCATTGATCTACAAATGTTTCATATCATCGAGTCATTACCTCATCGATAGATTTTCATTCTATCATTTCAGCTAATAAACTACACGAAGCAGTACTCACCTGCCCAGGATTTCATGAAAAACTAAAATTTTCAATTATATTACCCTTAATTTTTAAATAAACCGTAATATCATCTCAACAAATAAAATTTCATTCGTGATGAGATACCGTAAAATTCTTCATTTCATAAAAATTTACTGGATTTTTATTATATTCTGTAATAATTGAATCTGATATTTCTGACATAAACAGGGATAATTTTAGTAAATTTACAGGACATATTATAACAATTATTGATTGATATTCAAATTAAATTTCAAATTTAAGCACATTATGTCTACATTTGTCTATTTATGTCTAAAATAGCTATTTTACTTTGATTTTTGTTAGTGATTTTATATCATTATGTTGTTGTTTTATTGAATATGTAGTTGATATGAAAATTAAATCAGCAGAATTTATAAAAAGTGTAGCAGATATCAAACAATGTCCAAATTTAAATTTACCAGAATTTGCATTTTTTTGACGTTCAAATGTCTGAAAATCTTCATTAATTAACATGTTAACCCAAAGAAAGGATTTAGCAAAATGTTCAAAAATTCCATGAAAAACAAAATTATTTAATTTTTTTATAATAAACAACGAACGAATTATAGTCGATTTACCATGATATGGATACGCAAAATCATGAGAAAAAGAAAGAAAAAATTGGTTAGATTTTACTCAAGAATTTTTGAATACAAGAGACACATTAAAAAACACTTTTTTACTGATAGATGCTAGCATCCCTCCTCAAAAGATTGACATCGAAATGATAAAGTGTTTTATAGAAGATTGAATTAGTTTTTCTATCGTTTTCACTAAATCTGATAAATGTAATCAAAAAGAACGTAGCAAAAATCAGAAACTTTTTGATAAAGAAATGAATAAAATTTGATTATCAAAATACATAAAATTTGTTGTCGACAATATTCACTGAAAATGAAGAGAAGAACTACTATCTTTTATCGAAAATTCATTATAAGTTTTAAAACTTTTAAAAATTTGTAAATATTATAATAATATCATTAATTAAAAAGTGTGAACCAATGGTTAGAGGATTTTTTTAATTTTTTCTTGTATGATAATTTGAATAAACTATTCTATGAGTGTAAATAAAATTTACAAATAAAAAGATTAACTTTGTGTGGGGTGCAGAGAATTCAGCGTTTCGCTTGAATTTGAATAAATGATTATCTGTATTCGGAAAGCATTTATTCTGCATTAGGGAATCTTACCAAAGATGAAATGATGCAACCTTACCAGATCGCCTTTTGTTTCAGTATTGTAGCAAAAATTGAGTTTTATACAGAAGTTTGTGAAAATAAACTTGTATATACAACTCAATTTGAATAAGAGTTGGATTGGCGGTCTGGAATATATCTAGACCCATCCTGTATTTCTTGATGGGTTTTTCTTAACTTTATTTTATCGAGATAAGAAAACCTTATTACTTTCAAAAAAACCACCTTTAAAGGTGGTTTTACAGCTTTATATACCACGTAAAAATTAATTATTTCCCGTAACCAGCTTCACTTCCAAGAGCTTCTTCAATTCTCATTAACTGATTATACTTACAAATTCTATCAGTTCTACTAGCTGATCCAGTTTTGATGAATCCTGAATTCATAGCTACAGCCAAGTCTGCGATGAAAGTATCTTCAGTTTCTCCAGATCTATGAGAAACGATAGCTTTCATTCCATGTTCATGAGCTAAATTGATAGCATCGATAGTTTCTGAAACTGATCAAATTTGGTTTAATTTGATAAGAATAGAATTTGCAATTCCTTTATCAATTCACATTTGAAGTCTCTCAATATTTGTAACAAACAAATCGTCTCCAACAAGCATAATTTTATCTCCTAATGCATCAGTCAATTTCTTCCATCCATCGAAATCATCTTCTGCCATTCCATCTTCGATAGAAATAATTGGATATTTATTACACCAATCAGTGAACAAAGCTACTAATCCATCTTGATCTAATACTTTTCCTTCTCCTTCCAAATCATATTTTCAATCTTTAAAAAATTCTGAAGCAGCAACATCAAGAGCTAATTGAACCTTTCAAGTGTGTCCAGCTTTTTCAATAGCTTCAACAATTACTTCTAAAGCTTCTTCATTACTTCCTAAATTAGGAGCGAATCCTCATTCATCTCCAACTGAAGTAGCCAATCCTCTAGCTTTAAGGATAGCTTTTAAATTATGAAATACTTCAGCCCCCATTCTAAGTCCTTCTCTGAAATTTGCAGCACCTGTAGGTACAACCATGAATTCTTGGATATCTACAGTATTGTCAGCATGAGCTCCACCATTCAGAATATTCATCATTGGATAAGGAAGAACATGTCATTTTCCGTCATTAATGAATTTATAAAGTGGTTTGTTTTCAGCCTTAGCGCAAGCTACAACGAAAGCCATACTAACTGATAAAATAGCATTTGCTCATAATTTTGATTTATTTGGAGTTCCATCAAGTTCTAATAACTTTTTATCTAATTTTCTCCAATTTTCGAAACTCTGACCTTCAATAGCAGATTTAATTGTTGTATTAACATTATTTACTGCAGTTAAAGTACCTTTTCCCATATAACGAGATTTATCTCCATCACGTAATTCTAATGCTTCATGAACTCATGTTGAAGCTCCAGAAGGAACCATAGCACGAGCAAATGTACCATCTGACAAAGTGATTTCAGCTTCCACTGTTGGATTTCCTCTAGAATCAAGGACTTCTCTCGCGTGTAATTTCGTAATTTGATAAGCCATATCAATAAAAATAATAAAATAAAACAACAAATTAAAAATATGATTTTAACTCCTGAAAGCAAGTTAATTAAAAAATCAATAAATATTGATTTTTAGAAGCACTTATTTATACAAACTGTCAAATAAAACCTGCACTTGTTATTTATGTTATGTTTAAATCCCTTCGTTGTGTCAACGCGGGGATTTTTCAATATTGAAAATATATATTCAATACATATAATCAATATACCATATTCCATTCTAATATAAAATATGCTAATCTATTATGAATCCAAAATAAAAAATCTACCTCTCACCCAACAAATTTTTGAACAATTTAAAAATTCTGAAAAAATAAAAATTCAACATTATAAAAATTTATTTGATGCTAAAATATGAAATTATAAGACTGAGCCCCTAATAATTCTCGCAAAACAAGAACATATTGCCATTCTTCCAACTCCTGAAAATTACTGATTCCCATGAAAATCATTTTTTTTCAAACCAAGCTTAAACTGTTTTTTTAACTGTAAATATTGCTATCTTCAATGAACTTTTAGAAACCGTTTCCCCGTCTTTTTCCTAAATTATGAAGATATGCAAAAAGAAATAATAAACCAGATTCAGAAAGTCAGACAGTCATGATTCGATGGTCAGATTACTTTTTATGCTAGCAATTATGCCGATTTACTTGCAACTGAAAACATTTCACACTTTCATGAACATTTTTTGCCATCTTGCGAATCTCTACCCAACAATGTTTTAATTGAAACTAGAACAAAATCTGCCAACATTACTACCCTACTCGACTACGCTGAGAATCTAAACTTAAATTCTCCTACCAAAAAAATGGAAATTGCTTTTTCACTTTCTCCTCGCATTATCGCAGAAAAATATGAATTATGAACAGCCACCCTTGATGCTAAAATAAGTGCAATAAATATATTGTTGGAAAAATGATTTCGTGTCGGGCTAAGATTTTTACCCCTTCTACCTGTAGAAAATTTTCAGCAAATTTATACAAATTTTTTGGACGAAATTATCACTAAAGTAGACATCAATAAAGTTAGTTCTACTGCTATTGCTCCACTGATATTCAATCAATGAGATTACAATGTTATCACCAAAAAATACCAAAACGATTCTGATTTTTCTTTTATAAATAATTTACAACAAAACGAGCATCAACTCCGAACTTGTTCAGATAATGAAATATCAGCTTTTAAAGAGCTATTCATAGACAAGTTTAAAAACAAAAAACTGTTCCGAGATTATATTTAAAATTTAAGCAATATGTCAATTGATTTTTCAGTTTTTATTTGGAAAATTGATACAAAATAAATACATAAATATCAGTAAATTATTTTTATTTTAAATTTTTTGTTATTATGAAATTTCCTCGCATTTTACTTTTTAGCGTCTTAGTCTTTTTCTTATTTCTTGCAACTTCAAGCACAAATGCATCATATACGAAAACTGGCGCCCATTTCACAATAACAGTACCTAACTGCGAACACAATGATGAAGACGTGTGAGATTGCACCTTCACAAACAAAACAAGCTATAAGTTTGAACGATCCTGAGAAAGTAATACAACGTATAACTATGAACTATCTGATAGACGATCCACTTCCAACTATCAAAAAACAGGGACAACAAACAACACATCAATAACATTCGATGCGGTGAACGATAATTTACATAACTGAGATTATATATTCAAATTATACACGGAAAATGATTATGAATACATATATATCAGTATCAGATACAATGAATCAATTGATATTACAACTACAAATAATTTAGAGACTTCCGGTAATATAATATTTAATGTGAACCGAGAAAGACTTTATTTCCCAAATGAATTTTCAGTTCAGTATACATATAGAATTCCAGGATGCAAATACAGAATTATAGACACATGAAGTATTAAATATACAATCAAAGATTTGATTGAGTGTTATCCATCAGCTATTAATAATCCTAATATAAATTATGAACTTAATATATCTTTGAGTGATAAAAACGGAGATAGTGGTGCATTTGCTCAAAAAAATATTACATTCACTTGAGACATTACAAAAAAATCAGTTAAATTGACCAATATCTCTGGGTATACTGATGCCCTTCAAAGTGGTTCCTACACCATATACACTTTTAACAACAAAGCAAATTACAATTTTGAACGATCTTGATATGATAATACAAAAACCGACATAACATATAACTACAAATTATACAAATCCACAACAAATATAAATCATTCTCATTCTCGACGATTATATAACCTTTACGAAATCACATATGATGAATCCACAAATAACACATGAATAACAATTAATAACATCGAAGCTGATGCATACAAATTCGAAGTATGCATAGAAAATACAGATTATTGCGACACAATGTACTTTAATATCGAATGAAATCAACAATACACTGTATCTATCACACCATCTCCTACCAATTATTGATTTGTTAGTTCCGGTTCTGTTACCGCCGATTCTGGAACTACTATCTCTACTAGCTGAGATACTTTAACTATCGGATCTGTTGATATTGTTGCTACTCCTAACAATTCCTCTACCATGGCTACTTCATACTCTTTCAGTTGATGGACTAATTCTTGCGGTGACTACTTAACTTGAAATTGTGAAATTACTGCTGTCTTCAAAAAAAATTCTCAAAACCATGAATTTACTTGAAATTATAATTCTTGATCTACTTTAACTTGATCTAATTATCAATCTTGAAACACACAGACTTGAACAAATTATACTTGAAATAACCAATGAAACAACCAATGAAATGGTTCACAATCCAGCACATCATCCGGTAAATGATGATCCTCTGGAAAATCTCATAAAAATGAAGAAAATAATTTCGATACAACAGATACTGATTATGGAAAAACGTTTTATGAGTTAATAAATAATAATGGACGTGAAAATAATATAAGCACAAAAACAAATGATTATGAAACAATACAATCTAATCAATTTACTCTAAAATACATATCAAGAAGCTGCAAACCTTACAATATAGAATATATTCAATCACTAAATGCTTACACATCTCCTGATTTAAAGAAAAAAGAATACTTCGTCAATATCGATTATTTCAAAAGATATGTTGATTCAAAAAATGCTCAAAATGCTGAATGCTACACAAACAGATCATGGATCACTACATCATATATAGACACAACTAATTCAAACAATCGCTACATCGCTCCAAACTGAAAAATTTATTTCATAAGCCAACAAAACTGATTTTACGTATCAAACGATATAAATTCTTCCAAAAATTTTACTACAATAGATGAACTAAAAAATTACATTAAAAAACGTAATCCCCTAATATCAATGTAAAAAATTATTTTAGAATTTTCTCATACAATGAAAAAAAACAGTATTTTTATGAAAAGCTTACTTTCTTGCATACTATTGTGCTGTCTATTTTCTGTTAGCTTTTCGGCAAAGACTCAAAAAGGATTAGATATTTTACAACAATTAGAGGATGACTGACGGACCAAAGATGAAATAAGAGTTGCTATGAATGATCTATGATATAATTCTGATGAATATTTATGATCATGAGAATCAAGCATTAAGGTAATTAATGCTAATCCAATTATAGAAAATACAAATAAAAAACAATGATGAGACGTCATAGACCAACTAAAACAAGATTGACGAACTGAAGAAGAAATTAGACAAGCAATTGAAGACCTTGGATTAAATTCTAATAATTATTTTACAACAAATAATCTTTCTTACGACAAAACAACTTCTCAAACGAAATACATATCAAGAAGCTGCAAACCTTACAATATAGAGTATATTTCTCCACTAAACGCATATTCTTCTCCTGATTTAAATAAAAAAGAATATTTCATAAATATAGATTATCTCAAAAGATATGTTGATTCCAAAAACGCACAAAATGCTGAATGCTATACAAATAGATCTTGGATTACTACATCTTATGCAGATACGAGCAGTTGAACGAATCGCTACGTTGCTCCAAATTGAAAAATATATTTCATAAGTGAATTGAATTGACTTTATACATCGAATGAATTAAACTCTTCAAAAAGTTTTTCAACAATAGATGAACTAAAAAATTACATAAAAAAACGCAATCCTCTAATTTCAATGTGAATAACAACACAAACTCAAAACACAACAATCAACGATACTTATCCACAATCTGAAGAAAGCTATCAAATAAGTGGAACTGGAGACGATAGTGTTATATCAGATTTACGAAAAGAATTGTGAATAGAATTAACATATAATTAATAAGTTCCATCTCATGCTTTATCTTTTTTCTTTGTCTCCACAAATTTCATAATTTCTTTCTCAAAGTGTAACTCAATTTCTCAAACAGCTCAATTTCTATTTTTCCTAATACAAACATCTGTAGCTCACTTTCTATCCGTATCAGGATCATAATATTCTTCTCTATGAAGCATTAAAACCGAATCTGCATCCTGCTCAATTGAACCTGATTCTCTTAAATCTGAAAGCTGAGGTTTTTTATCCACTCTTTGCTCAACAGCACGAGAAAGCTGTGACAACGCCAAAATTGGAACTTGTAACTCTTTAGCT
>JAEEGF010452046.1_pt1 | contig 21051 bp, 12 predicted proteins | sample 9134171 | NCBI WGS metagenome assembly JAEEGF01 (sample SAMN16246542, study PRJNA631951) | gut metagenome | biome: gut microbiome; feature: rumen; material: AP-attached | host: Bos | place: Iran: Karaj | collected 2018-10 | reverse complement strand
TCAAATAGTTATCCGCCACGTGTTTCCAGTTTTACCCTATTCACGATATGAAAAAGAAATACACTCCCGACCATTTTGCCCATGTCTGTCAAAAGGGCGATCATGGCAATGTCATTTTCTATTGCACCCGCGACAGGCTTGTCTATTTCACGCTGTTCTGTACAGAGGCGGCGCGGTTCCGGATCCGTCCCCTCGCATTGAGTCTCATGTTCACGCACACGCATGCTTTTCTCCAGGCGGCCAACCATGAGGGCCTGAACGATTTTGTCGTTACCGTAGGGAAGCGCTATGCCCGGGAATTCAACCGAAACGCCGGCCTGCAGGGGCGCGTATTCCTCAAACCGTATGTGTATTCCCTGAAAAGGCAGGACAAGGAGATCAATTCCTGTTACATCTATATCGCCAACAACTCCGCTGAAAAGCAACTCTTTTGTCGGGCAGAAGAGGACAGGTGGACCTTCCTTGCCTACATGGACAAGGTTTTTCCTTTCGCTGAATATGTCCCCCTGCGCAAAGCGTCCAAGGCCTACCGCCGGTCCTTGTCCCTTGTCAAAGGTGTGCACAGGCAAGGGAAGCCGCTTTCCTATCGTTCGCTGGAACGGATATTCCAACCGCTTGACCCCAGGGAACGGGAACGGATGACCGATGAAATCATCCAGATGTACTCCGTCCTGGATTATGAAGCGGCCTTGCGCCGTTTCGGTTCCTACAAGGCCCTCCTGCAACTGGTCCATACATCTTCCGGGGCGGATTACGATCTCAAGGAAGAGTGGCGTAAGGAGAGCGATATTCCGTATCGCAAGGCCTGCCGGATCCTTCGGGAATCCGGCTACGACCTGGCGGAAAAGGCTTTCCTTACCCAGCCCCTGCCCGATGACCTCCTGAGGATGATTCTTCGCAGGTCGGGGCTTTCCCCTTATCAGTTCGAACGTTTTTTCCATCTGAAAGCGGACCGATAATCCGTCGGAAAAAGGGGCACTGCTGCGGAAACACGTGGCGGCTATGTTGTTGTTTCTGAGTTGTTTCCACAAACTTTCGGACGTAAATCGCGTCCGAAAAAGTAAAGAAAATGCTAATTATCAGCCACTTAGCCGCCACGTCCTGCCGGGGCCGTCCTTGGGCGCAGGGGCAGGGCTCCGGACGGGTTTTTCCGAAGGCCGGAGCCCTGTCCCGGAGCAAAAGGAAGGACGGACCGGGGGCGCTTTTTGCAAAGCGGGCGTGTGCGGTTTTTGCAAAGCCGGTGCATGCGATTTGGGCAAAAAGGAGTATCTTTGTACAAATACAGTGAAGCTATGTTCGCAAAAGAGATCTATATCCGCAGGCGGCAGACGCTGCTCGCCAGGATGCGGGAGGCCGGGGAGAGCGGGGTGATCCTGCTCATCGGCAATGCCGAGGCGCCGGCCCAGTACAAGGACAATTGCTATAAGTTCCGCCAGGACAGCACCTGGCTGTATTATATGGGCCTCGACGAGCCGATGATGGCCGCCGTGCTGGACATCGATTCCGGAGCGGAGACCCTCTTCGCCGACGATGTAGAGATCGGGGACATCATCTGGATGGGCCCGCAGCCGTCCATCGCCTCCAAGGCGGAGTGGGTCGGCGTGGCAGCTTCCGCCCCTTACGGCGAGCTGGAGAATGCCCTCTCCGCCGCCCATAAGGCCGGACGGAAACTCCACTATATCAATCCTTCCCGCTATTTCAACAAGCTCCGGCTCATGGAGCTGACCCGCCGGGCGCGCGTCGAGCGTTATGTCTCCGTACCGCTGACGGAGGCTATCATTTCCATGCGCCTTGTCAAGGAGGATTGCGAGATTGCGGAGATCGATGCGGCATGCGCGCTCGGATACGAGATGCATACGGTCGCCCGGAATGCCGTCCGCCCCGGCATCATCGAGCAGGACATCGTCGGGCTGATGGAGGGCGTCACCCTTGCCAAGGGCTGGGGCGTCTCCTTCCCGACCATCCTGACCCAGCACGGTGAAACCCTGCATAACCACCTGCATGACAAGGTGATAGAGCCCGGGAAACTGCTCGTCATCGACGCGGGTGCGGAGAGCAACGCCCATTATGCCTCCGACTTCACCAGGACCCTGCCGACCGGCGGCAAGTTCACCCCGAAGCAGCGGGATATCTACCAGATTGTCTGCGACTGCAACGAATACGCCTTCTCCCTGACCCGTCCCGGCATCACCTACCGGGAGGTCCACCTCGCCACGGCCCGGAAGATGCTGGAGGGCCTTTCCGCCCTCGGCCTGGTCCACGGCGACCTGGACGACATGGTCCGCGAGGGCGTCGCCGGCCTCTTCCAACCCCACGGCCTCGGCCACAACATGGGCCTCGACGTCCACGACATGGAGGACCTCGGCGAGAACCTGGTGGGCTATGACAAGGACCAGAAGCGCGCGAAGCAGCTGGGTCTCGGCTCGTTACGCATGGCGCGCCGCCTCGTCCCCGGCCATGTCATCACCGATGAGCCGGGCATCTACTTCATCCCGGCCCTCATCGACAAATGGCAGGCGGAAGGCACCAACAAGGCCTTTGTGAACTTCGACAGACTGAAGGCGTACTACGACTTCGGCGGCATCCGCCTGGAGGACGACGTGCTCGTCACCCCGGACGGCGCCCGCCGCCTCGGCCCGCAGCGCCTGCCCATCCAGCCCGACGACGTCGAGGCCGCGATGGCCTAATAGCGGAAGCGCTCCCCCCAGACCAGGGTATAAGCGGGCATCGGGAATGCCAGGGTATCGAACTTGTACTGCGTGAGCCAGAGGGCCTCGCGGTGGTCGATGCCGTGGAACATCTCGTTCTCGTGGCCGCTCAGGACGACGCGCGGGTTGAACGAGCGGACGATGGCGTCCAGTTCGGGATTCCAGCCATTGATAATCATGATATCCAGGCGCTTCCGCAGCAGGGCGGGCGCCTCGAACAGCCAGGCCTTGTCCGCTTCGAGGTCCTGGTCGCCGAAGTGGGCGACGGTCTTTCCGCCGGGCAGGGTGACCACATAGATGTTGTTCAGCAGGGCCCGCTGGTGCCCCGGCAGGGCCAGGACGCCGACGGAGCCGCGCTTCGTCGCGACGACGGTGTCGCGGGCCGGATCGGTGTGGATGACCTGGAACCCTTCGCATTTGAAATCCGCGGGGCCATAGACGGGGATGCCCGCCTCGCCGGCCATCCGGACGACCAGCGGGTCGGCATGGTCCTGGTGGCGGTGGGAGATGAACAGGACGTCGCAGGCGTTCACCAGCCGCCGGAGAAGCGCGTCCGGGACGACCTTGACCCCCTTCCGGTTGCCGCAGAAATCGAAGCCGACGGTCAGTTTCGGCGTCCGGACCACGAACCCGTCATTATAGAGTTTGTACACCGTCACGCCGCGTTTCACGGGCCCTTCCAGGGCCTCGGCGACCCGGCCAAGCCGCTTGTCGAGGAAGGCGTGGAACTGCGGACTGTCGTCATAGCGCGTCTCATGGAGGACGGCGTCAAGCGCCGTGAAGGCCAGGCGCCGGGCCTCGCCGGGCTTGGCCGACGGCGGATAAGCCTGCAGCGTCGCATCTACGTAATCCAGAAGGACTTCCGCCTGGTCGGAGAGGTATCCGTCGGCATTTTTCCAATACTCCCAGGAGCGCTCCTGCGCCCCAGCGGCGACGGCGAGGAAAAGGGCCGCGCCGAGAAGGATTCCGCGTTTCATTGCTGTTGTTTTTTGGGGAGGAGGAACATGCCGGCGAGCGAGGCGAGCACCAGCAGGATCAGGAGAATGGAGGTGACGCGCGAAAGGCGGGCGCCGATGCGGTAGGAGGTCGGCTCGAAGCGCATGACGAGGTCATGCTCACCCGCCGGCAGGACGGCCGCACGCAGCGTCCAGTCGGCCCGGATAATATCGACCGAAGTATCCTCATCCATCTGCGTGAAGGGTACCATCACCGCATCGCCGGCTTCCCCGCCGACAAGGTAGCCGTTCCAGCCGGGATAATAGACCTCGCTGAACACGGCGAGGCGCTCCCGCGCGGCCTTGTAATGGTACCGGAGGGCGTTCGGCGCATATTCCGTCAAAGCGATGACATCGTTCTCCGGAAGGCCTTCCTCCGGCCGGTCGGAACTGGCAATCTGCGCCGGGGCGGCCTCCTCGGGCGTCTCCACACCCTCCGGAAGACCTGCGGTCCTGTCGGAGAAATCCTTCCCGATGACGGCCTGGCGGTCGAGCGGAACGTTCCCGAGGAGGGCGATCTCCTGGTCCGGCGTCGCGGCGACGGCGGTCGATTCCACGAACCAGGCCGGCCCGGCGGCGTTCCGGTTATACAGGGGCGCATTCTCTCCGCCCAGGATGATATACTTGGTATTCAGCGCGTTGAGTATCGGCGTCGCGGGCAGGGCCTCCTGCGCCTCCGTCACGGTCTTCGACTCGCCGACCGCGCCGTAGATGCTGTTGATCTCCTTGTTGAGGTAGCGGTCGATGAGGTCCTGGTAGCGCTGGAGCTTCGCCGGGGAATAGCCGCCGACCGACTTGTGGTGATAGGACGGGACGGAGGAGTTGAAGACATTCACGGTCAGGTCGAGCACCCGGTAGGACGGGTCCGCGTCGGCCTTGATCATCTTGTCCACGGGCCGCTCGGCGAAAGGCCTCCGGAAGTCCTTCGGCGTGGTGAAGTCGCTGTCGTTGAGGTAGCGCTTGCCGGTGGAGAACATATTGACCAGCACGAGGATACAGATGGCCGCGCCGGCAATCGGCCGCCGCCCGGCGCCGGCGAAGGCCTTCGCGTGGTCCGTCTGCCCCTTCGGGAACTGCGCCCAGAGCAGGAGCAGGAACGCCACGGTAATCAGCAGGAAGGAGGCCATCGCGTCGTGGCGGAAGAGCATCTTCCGGTCGGCGATGAAGGCATCGACGAGGACATCCGGCTGGCCGGCGTCCACGGCGCCGGTGAAGTCGCCGGCGAGGGACGGGACGAGCCACATGACCAGGCAGAAGCCCGCCGTCAGCGCATACGCCAGCAGGCCCTTCCGGCGCACGGCCTTCGGGTCGTACTCCTCTTTCAGGATCCGGTCGAGGACGAGGAACCCGAGCATCGGGAGGGTGTACTGCAGGATGACGAGGGCCATCGACACCGTCCGGAACTTGCTGTAGAGCGGCAGGACGGAGAAACAGAACTTGGTGAAGGCCATGAAATGGTTGCCGAGGGCCATGAAGACCGCCACGATGGTCGCGGCCAGCAGCCACCACCGCTCGCGTCCCTTATAAAGGAAGAGCCCCAGCAGGAAGAGGAACACGGAGATCGCGCCCATGTACATCGGTCCCGCCGTGAATGGCTGCGGCCCCCAGTACATCGGCAGATGCTTCGCCGTCTCCCGGAGGTTGCCCTGGCCCGCGCGGCGGAGCAGCGCGACGGTCGCGCTCTTGTCGGGGTCCACCGGCGCGGAGGAGGCGCCGCCGTTGAAGTTCGGGATCATCAGGTTGGGCAGTTCCTCCCAGCCGTAGGACCAGGCGGTCGCATAGTCGAGGTCCAGCCCCTTCGCATTGGTCCCCTCGCCGCTCAGTTCGGAACCGCCGCGCATCGTGTGCGCCTGGTACTTGTACAGGGGCAGGAGCTTGTTGACATTGGTGGCGATGCCGACGCCGCCGAGCACGAGCAGCAGGGCCGAGGCCGCGACAAAGCGTCCGAAGGCCTCTTTCCGCCGCGCGAGCACGTCGATGAGCAGCACGATGGCATAGATCAGGATGACGAGGGCGAGGTAATAGGTGATCTGCTGGTGGTTGGCCTTGATCTGGAGACTGACGGCAAGGGCGAAAAGCGCGGCGCCGAGCACCGTCTCCGGCAGCCAGCCGCGCCAGCCCGCCGGCGCGTCCTTGCGCCGTTCGCCGAGCGCCGACCGGTAGGTGAAAACCAGCGCGGCGAGCGCCCAGGGCAGGAAGGCGATGGCCTGCATCTTCGTGTTGTGCCCGACCTGGATGATCTGGAAATTATAGGAACAGAAGGCCATCGCGACCGCCCCGCCGAGCGCGAGCCACCACTCGACCCCGAGCGAGAGCATCAGCAGGAAGGCGCCGAGCAGCGCGATGAACAGGTAGGTCGCCGGCCGTTTCCCCGTCAGCAGGAAATCGTAGAGGGCCTGCGTCCAGTCGCCCGTATTGCGCGTGGAGATGGCCGTCGTGGGCATGCCGGAGAACATCGCCCCGGTCCAGTAGGTCGGATCGTCGGGATGGTCCTTGTTCCAGAGGTCCATCTCGTGGGACATCCCGATGTAGCCGGAGATGTCGCTCTGGTTCACGATTTCCCCCTTGAGCACCTGCGGGACGAAGCCGTAGGAGAGGAGGAGGAAGAAGAGGACGGCACCGAGGCCGATGCCGATCTGTCGGAGGAGCTTTTTCTTATCCATGGGTATCATGCTGTAACGGAGTCCAGCAGGGCGGCGAGGGACTTCGTCAGGTTGGTGCGGGTATATTGTTCAACGGCGCCCGTCGTGGCGGCGAGGCCGGGCTGAAGGCCGGGCTGCGGGGCGAACGGTTCGCCCCGGAAAGCGGCCCAGGCGGCCTCCAGGTATGCCCGGACGGCGTTTTCGTTGTCCCAGCCGGCGGTGATGCCGGCCTGGGTGTCGGCGAGCACGCGCGCCATGGCGCCGTCCTCCTGGCCGATGCCGAGGACGGGCCGCCGCGCGGCGAGGTATTCGAACAGCTTGCCGGGCAGGATGATCCGGTAATCCGGGTCGTTGCGGAGCGGAAGCAGCAGGACGGAGGCCGTCCGCTGTTCCTGCACGGCCGCGGCGTGGTCCCGGTAGCCGAGGTCGACGATCCGGTCGGCGAGGCCCTCCGCGGCGATGGCCTCGCGGACCTCGCGGTCCACCTTGCCGACGAGCCGGAGGCGGAGGGCGTCGCGGAAGGCGGCGTCGCGGGCGGCCATCCCACCGAGCACTTTCCAGAGCACCAGGGGATTCCCGTCGGCGGCGAAGAGGCCGGTATGGACGAGGTTGAAGCAGCCGTCCGGGGTGACCGTCCCGGCGAAATCCTCCGCGTCGAAACCGTTGGTGATCATCGCAACGGGCGTTTTCGTCCGGGCCTGGAAGTCCTCCTGCACGAGCGGCGTGACCGCGAGGACGGTGGAACAGCTGTCCAGGACGGACTGCTCCATCCGCTGCAGCCGCCGCCAGGTCCGGCGGGTCAGCGGCAGGTGCTTGAGGTAGTACATCCGGGTCCAGGGATCGCGGAAGTCGGGGATCCACGGCAGGCCCGTCGCCTTGTGCAGGGCCTCGCCGATCAGGTGCATCGACTGGGGCGGTCCCGTCGTAACGATCGCATCCACAGGATGTTCCTTCAGGTATTCCTTCAGGAAGCGGACCGAGGGGCGGAGCCAGCCGACGCGCGGGTCGGGGACGAAGACATTGCCCCGGATCCAGAGCGACAGCCGCTGCTTCCAGCTCTTCTTCCCGCTGGAGATCGGCGTGACGACATCCCCGTCGTCGGCGGCCTTCCGGCCGGGCTCGACCAGGGTCTTCAGGTCGGTCGAGGCGCCTTTTCCCATCAGTTTCCGGTAGATGCCGTAGGGCTCCAGGATGGGGCGGCGGAGGATTTCCGCCTCCGCGGGAATCTCGGCCGCGAGCGTCCGGTCGATGGAGGTAAGCTCCGGATTCTCAGGAGTATAGATTACGGGCTGCCAGCCTTCTGCGGGCAGGTATTTGGCGAATTTCACCCAGCGCTGGACCCCCGACCCTCCGGACGGCGGCCAGTAATAGGTGATGATGAGGACGCGCTTCATTCCGTTTTCCCGTCTGCCGCCGCGGCGAGGCGGCCGGCGAGTTCAACGAAGGCGAGGCCGTCGGGGCGCGAGGAGAGGGCGGCCGGGGTGCCGGCGTCTCCGTCCTCGCGGATGGACTGCACGATGGGAATCTGGCCGAGGAGCGGAATCCCGAAATGCTCCGCCATCCGGGCGCCGCCGTCCCTGCCGAAGAGATAGTACCGGTTTTCCGGGAGCTCGGCCGGGGTGAACCAGGCCATGTTCTCGACCAGGCCGAAGACGGGCTTGGCGATGTTCTTGTTCCGGAACATGTTCACGCCCTTCTCGACGTCGGCGAGGGCGACGTCCTGCGGGGTGGTCACGATGACCGCGCCTTCCATCGGGATGTCGTTCACCAGGGAGATATGGATGTCGCCGGTGCCCGGAGGCATGTCGATGAGCAGGAAGTCGAGGACCTCCCATTTGACCTGCAGGATCATCTGTTTCAGCGCATTGCAGGCCATCGGGCCGCGCCAGATGAGGGCCTGGCCCGGCTGGGCGAAATAGCCGACGGACATCCACTTGACCCCGTACTTCTCGACCGGGAGGATCCATTCCGGACCGTTTTCGGCCGGCTCGGACAGGGGCTCCGCGTCTTCCGTCCCGGTCATGATGGGCACGGAGGGGCCGTACACGTCGGCATCGGCGAGGCCGACCTTGTAGCCGAGGCGGGCGAGCGCGACGGCGAGGTTCACCGCGACGGTGGACTTGCCCACGCCGCCCTTGCCGGAGGCGATGCCGATGATGTGCCGGACATTCGTCAGCCCTTCCAGCGACAAGTCGTTGACATTCGGCTTCTTCTGCGTCTTCGGCTCCCGGACGACGGTCTTGATTTCAATCTCGGTCCCGCCGGGGGCATGGCGGTAGATGGCCGACTTTGCCGCGCCGGTGAGATACTGCTTCAGCGGGTCCGGCCGCTTCGGGAAGGCGAGGGTCACCGTGACCCTGTTCCCGTCGACGACGACCTCGTCGGCAATGCCGAGTTCCACGATGTTGCGGTCCTCCCGGGCGGGATGTTCCACCTCAGTGAGCCACTCAAATACTTCTTTTTCAGTCATTTATTTGACGATATCAAGTTCTTTTACGATGTGCGGGGCGCCGCCGAACCGGTCCACGAGGAAGAGGACGTAGCGGATGTCCACGCAGATGCAGCGCTGCAGGTCGGGCTCGAACATGACGTCGGAACTCATGGACTCCCAGTTGCCGTCGAAGGCGAGGCCGACCAGTTCGCCGTCCGCGTTGAGGACCGGCGAGCCGGAGTTGCCGCCCGTGATGTCGTTGTTCGTCAGGAAGCAGGTATGGACCATGCCGTCCGCTGCGTCGGCGTAAGGGCCAAAATCACGGGTCCTGTAGAGTTCCTTCAGGCGCGCGGGGACGATGAATTCGGGGTTCTCCGGGTCCTCTTTCTCCATGACCCCGGTGAGGGTCGAATAGTGGCGGTAGAGGACGGCGTCCTTCGGGGAATACGGGAGGACATGGCCCCAGGTCAGGCGCATCGTCGAGTTGGCGTCCGGATAGGAGGGCTGGCCCTTTTCCCATTCGAGCAGCCCCGCCGCGAACTGCCGGCTCCCCTCCTGGAGGAGTTTCGCCTGGGCCGTATAGTTCGGGTAGTGGGCGAGGGCCGCCGCGATGACGGCGCGGTGCAGCAGGGAGGCAGGATCGCCGGCGATGACCTCCGCCGCCTGTTCTCCATTGATGGCCTCCCCGAGTTTCTCGGCGGAAGTGAAGACGCTGTTGCTGAAGAGCTTATCGACATAGGCGGGAATGTCCATGGTCGCGAAATCCTCGCCGAGGCCCTGCAGGAAATCGGCCGAATCCGCCTGCTCGCGGTAATAGGCAAGGAGCGCCGCCGCCTCTTTCCGGTCGAGTTCGGGGACATAGTCCCGGTAATAGCTCCGGACGGCCTCGAGCCCCATTTTGAGGGCTTCGGGGGTGAGGGCGTTGTCCTGGCGCGGGCCCTTGCCGGCCGCTGCGGCGAAACGGGAGGCGATGGTCACGAGTTCGATGCGGAAGGGCACCTCGGTGATGAGGGTGATGGCGTTTTCATCCGCGGCGGCGGCCTTCACCGCCTCCTGGATGCGCGTCAGGGCGCCGCCGTACGCATCGATCCGGCTGCGTTTCTCCGCGACCCAGTCCATGAAGGCGGCCTCTTTCCGCTGCTCCCGGCCGATAATGTCCAGCTTTTCGAAGGCGAGTTCCTCGCCCTGCCACTTCTTCCAGCCGTTGGCGGAGGAAGCGTACTTGTTCGCATACTTGAGCTGGACGTCGGGATCGGCGCACATCGCCTCCCACATGATGCCCTGACGGAGCGTCCGGGCGTCGATGCGGATGCGGTTGGTCGCAATCATCTGGGCGAGCTGGGGAGCGGTCTGGAAGCGCTGGGTGCGGCCCGGATAACCGAGGATCATCGTATAATCCTGGCTCTTCAGGCCCTTCAGCGAGATCTTGAGGTGCTTCTTCGGCTGGTAGGGACGGTTCTCCGGCGCAAAGTCGGCGGGCTCGTTGTCCGCGCCGGCATAGACCCGGAACATTGAGAAATCGCCCGTGTGGCGGGGCCACATCCAGTTGTCGGTCTCGCCGCCGAACTTGCCGATGGAGGCCGGGGGGGCGCCGACAAAGCGGACGTCGCGGTAAACCTTCGAGACAATCAGGTACGCGACATTGTCATTATAGAAGGGGACGATCCCGACCTCGCAGCCCGGATTCGCCTTCTTCGCCGCATCGAGGAGCTCCTGCCTCCGTTCCTGGACTGCCTTGGCCTTCTCCTCGTCGGAGGCGTCCTTCCCGGCCTTCTTCCCGGCTTTCTCGAGCGTCGCCGTCACATCCTCCATCGACTGGAGGAAGGTGACAGTCAGGCCCTTGCAGGGGATCTCCTCCGCCCGCGTCATCGCCCAGAAGCCATCCATCAGGTAATTGTGCTCCGGGGTGCTGAGGGCCTGGATGTGGCTGTAGCCGCAGTGGTGGTTGGTCACCACGAGCCCTTCGTCGGAGATGATCTCCCCGGTGCATCCGCCGCCGAAATGGACGATCGCATCCTTGAGCGACGTCTTCCCGGCACTGTAAATCTCCGCCGGCGAGAGGTGGCACCCGGCCTCCTTCAGCGCGGACTTGTTCATCTTTTGGAGGAGCGGCAGCAGCCACATCCCTTCGTCCGCCCGGGCGGACACGGCGAGCATCGTCGCCACGGCAAGCATAAAGAATCGTTTCATCAAAGCGTACTGGCTTGGTTCAAGAATACAAAAATACGAAAAAAGCCCAAATTATTGTAGAACCGAAAAAACTTCGTATCTTTGCAGTCCGCGCCAGACCCGGCGCGACCGTTTCAGAACGAAACTCCCGGAGAGGTGGGTGAGTGGCTGAAACCAGCAGTTTGCTAAACTGCCGTACGCTATCCGTGTACCACGAGTTCGAATCTCGTCCTCTCCGCTGAAATGCCTTGCAGAACACTCTGCAGGGCATTTTCAGTAAAAAGTATCCCAAAAAATATCCCATTTTTGCCGGAAATGTATCAAAAAAAGTTGCTCGCAGACGGGTGACTTTCGGCGAAGGATATAAAGGAGGAAGGACTCCGATTATTTCAAATAATCCACACCAAAGATAAAGACAAACTACACCAAAGGCAAAAACCCACACCTCAGAAATAAACCCAAAGAACTACCCAAAAGTCGATAGTACTACCCAAAACACTACCCAAAAGACATAATTGATAACTGTCATTATAGCCAATCTTCGAGAAGTAAAGGTTTCTTTCTATCTTTGCAAAAGCAAACAAGCTTTATTCCCTCGTGTTTGTTGAGAACATAAAAATCTGGTGCTGATGCTGATGAATTCTACAATGGACCAAAACAAAGTGACCGTCGCCATTGACTGGATAACAAAACTAGCAAATGGAATAAATCCTATTGATGGAAGTATTCTCCCCGATAGCGATATCGTGAATAACGTTCACATCTCTCGTTGTTTGTTTTTTGTCTCCAATCTACTTGAAGAGATGGGGAAAAAGAAACCTTCCCAGCAAAAGCAGTATGAATCGGAATTCCTGCTTACTCCGGAAGCCGCATCAAAGGTTTATATCGCAGAGAGGACGGGAATTGCCCTGCTCGTTAAGGAAATCAATAAAGTGATTCCTGAGAACATGAAGCCTTTAGCTGCATCAAAAGTGACGCAGTGGTTGGTTTCTGCTGGATATCTTGAAGAGCAAGAAAGAAGTGATGGGCACAAATATAAGGCCCCTACTGAACTCGGGACATCACTTGGTATTACCTCTGCATGGAGAGATGGTTCTCAAGGACAGTATCTGGCAATATCCTATGATTCCAATGCTCAACACTTTATTCTCGAGAACCTTTTCAAGCTATAGCTCAATTTCCCCACGCTTTAGCATATTCTCATAGTACGTAAGATTGATTCTACGATTGCAGCCGCTCTTGTCTTCTTTATAGTTCGTACAGCCAAGGAACGGCTGGAAATCTTTCCTCCGGACAATCAGGTAACCGTCCTTACAGCAGTCGCATTTGAGGATGGGAAGGATGCCACCTGATAGGTCGTTAGTCATGAAGTCGCAGATTTCCGGCTCATTGGTGCATATCCAGAGGCGTAGGCCAAAGTCTCTCTTGTGCTTGTACTGGAGCGGATAGCCGCATATCGGGCAGCGTTTTATCATCGAGATGTCCGGTGACTCGGTCTTGGAGATGTCTAGGTCTCCGTTCACACAGACTTTATCGTATTCCTGAACCAGTTCTGCTACGAATCGTGACGGGCGTTGCTGAGGTACGGCGATATAGACTCTATTTTTGGTGCGTGTCATTGCCACGTAGAACAGGCGACGCTCCTCGGCGTACTCGATGGTACGGTCCTCACGGATGACCAGTTTCATCACTGGATCATCCTCAATCTTAGACGGGAAACCATAGGTGGCGTTCACAGCGTTGATAATGACGACATTATCGTAACCCAGACCTTTGGAACGATGTGCTGTGAGGAAGGATAGTTTGGCTTTCGGGTAGGCCTTCGACTTGACATCGCCGGTTTTCTCGAAATAAGTGAAGAGTCCGCTGCGACTGAGGTTGAAGGCATCAAATCCATATCGGCCGATGAGAAGGATGGAGGAATTTGCAGGTTTACCTTCCTTCTCATTTGCTTCCATTATCTGGCCGATGCAGCGTTCTACCGCTTGGGCCTGCAAGAAGAACTTGCCACCCTTTCCTTCGAGGTCTTTCTTGTCACCGTCTTCTGAATAAGCCTCGATGATGATGGGAAAATCGATATGCTTGGGACTAATGAGTGATTTTTGAATTTGGGAGGAATTCTTCTGGATGAAACTTCCGGCAATGTCAATAACTTCCTGCGAGTTGCGGTAGGTCTTGGTTATCTTCAACTCTTCCCCATAGCCCATTATTTCCGCAAAATGGGTAAAGAGTGTGATGTCCGAACCGGCATAGGCATAGATGGACTGCCAGTCGTCGCCCACAGCGATAATCTTGGCGTCGCAAATCTGGGACAAGGCCCGGGCAAGGTCGAAGCGCTGCCGGGAGATGTCCTGGTATTCGTCGATGATGATGTACTTGAAGTTCAGCTTCTCGCCCATATCCTGCTGCTCCTGCAGAATCTTGGCGGAATCGTTTATCATATCTTCGAAGTCCACAGCGCTGCGCTCTTTCAACTTCTTGGAGTACTCCAGGTAGCATTGGTGACAAACGTCCAGGAAGAGTTTGGTGCGGACATTCTCGGTCATCCGGTGCATCTCACGGAACTTGTCGGTGTCGTAGCCGTTGGTCTTGAAGTTCTGGATAAAGGTGCAGAGAAGGCGAACCAGTTTGAGGATGTATTTATTCTCCTCGGTAGAAACAATCTTCTGATAGACTTCCTGCTCGGAGCGGGGTTGGAGTGTAACACCGGCATCGATGAGTTGTTCCTTCAGATGCTCCAGCAGCGGGCGTCCATCTTTATATTGGGAGAAGGTATAGATGAGTTGTGTTCCATGGTCACGGTGGAACTTGACCTTGTCGTTAACCTCCTTCTTGTAATGCTCCAGTTCGGCATTGGTGTAGCGGTTGTGCGTGCCGTCTTCCGTAATGCCAAAATGCTCAATGTAGATGGTCCTGTCGCCTTGCTTAATGGTGAAGTCAGGAGTGTAGGGCTTGTGAGATTTCCGGAAACTATAAGGATAAATCTTCTCGTATTCGTAGTCAACCTTGTTGAGATACAGGAAGTTTGCTATCTGGACCTCCTGAGCCGAGCGCAGCGACTCGTAGTTGATGGTGATAGCCTTGCCTGTACGCTTGTTGGTGATGGTCTCCACGTACTCGTTCATATTGGAACGCATCGTGGAGAAATCGGCCTTCGAAATGTAGTTGAAAAAGGCGTTAAGGTCATCGCCCTCGTATGGCGCATCGAAATAACTACCAAAAAACAAGATCAGTTTGTTCACCATCTCAGGCTCGCGGAGAACATCGTTCTTCAGATAGTTGTTGATGACATCGAACATAAAGCCGCTGTCCACCACATTCTTTTTATCGGCTTCCTGCTTTCGTAGGATGGCATAACCAGTCTTATGGAATGTGGTGACCGGACAGTTGATTTTCAGGGCCTTGTTTATCTTGTCCCGGAGTTCGCCCACGGCTTTGTTGGTGAACGAAATCACCAGTATCTGTTCCGGTGCGACGCCCTTGCGTTCTACAAGATATTTCACTTTTGCGGCCACCGTGGTGGTCTTGCCGGCCCCAGCGCCAGCCACGACCAGCATATAGTCTTCGTCAGTGAGAACCACCTTCCGCTGCTCTTCATCCAGGGAAATGGCGGGATCGACTTTAGAGAGTACGGTGTCCAAGTAATGCTTCTCCGAGACGAGGTGGCGCTGCAGGTAGGTCTGATTGTGCTGCTGGATACTGGTTGAGCCATCCTTCAGGGTGGCAAGGTCGGCGTAATTGCGTAGGAAGTCCTTGATAGAAGCGCCATCAATGCCATTAGCGGAACAGTAATAGCTCAACGTTTTGGCCGTCTTGAGATTGATGAAGAATGTGTTGATTTCCGCATAATCATCAATTAGGCCCCGGTAATCACTCCGTGCCAGGTATTTGTCATCCTGTAACAAATCGTTTAGACGCCGGGTGAACTGCAAAAGAGACGCATACTCAGGAGTGGGCGAATCAGGTACGACTATGGTCGGCTCCGTTTTCTGAGGAGTCACCTGTGAATTTTTCCCCTTGTCAGAGAATATGCGACTGAGGAGAGACATCTACCGATAATATCTACTTGGAAGGAAACTCGTTAATGAATTTGTGGAACACATTGAACATCCTTAGACCAGCGGATTTCATGAAGGCGAAGACTTCTGTCCAATCATCAAGTTCAAAAGTGTGGAGAAGAATTTCGTCTTTGATACGACAGGCTCGTTTGTCATTTAATCTCTCCCATATCAGTGCTCCGCCGTATTCTTTTTCTATTGTCTCCTTATTGTCATGAAGATGGTCAAACAAGTTCTTATTGAATTCCTTATTCTTTGTATCGATATAGATTTCTACCCTGTCGTAATCAAACCCAACAACGGCGTTGATGTTGATACCATAAGGTGTCTTCAGGCTCTTGCTAATCCAATTGGCCGTCACAGGGGAAATCTTTACGAAGAGGCCATCGTTTTCCTCGCAATACTGGATGAAATCGGTCCAGAATTTCTTACGCATCTCGTATCTGGCCGGAGTATCGCCACTGTCATTGGTGGTCGGCTCACCGCTGTCGTCTTTTTTGGGAAGTAGTCCGAAGGAAAGGTCGTCTTCCTCGATACCATAAAGACGGAAGAGATTTTTCAAGATAGACATCTTGTTCCAGGTACTACTGCTCGTTGGGCAGTAGTAGAGGCCCTCCGCCAGTTTGCGGTAGTTCTTCGATACGGCGGAAGTCGCAAACCATACATTCTTATTTCCCGCAGCCTCTTGGTACAAAATGGCCGGGTTAATCGCCAGTAGTTTATTGGCCATTTCCCACATCATATCAGCCCAGGTGGTTACATCCTGACGTTCTCCCCTGAAGATAAAGTACTGGATATCACGGTTGGTGGCAATGCCATTGTCTTCGGAAAGCGATACGATGTCATCCTCTTTTTGCTCCGGAACAAAGGCAGTGACGGGATACTCCCAGATTTCAAGGGCCATTTCAGACAATTTGGCCTTGCGGAGAACCAATTCTTCTTCGTCCCATTTCTCGAACTGGGCGACAAAATGGTTCAGACGGATGCCGCTATCGAGGAACCCATTCTTCATGGCCTTCTTCTCCTGAAAAGTTCTATTGCTATAATTGGAGTTATACCCAGTGAGCGTTAAGTTGGAGATCGTGTGCAGCCAACGTTCCTGAATTGCTTCCCAGTCCTCTCCAAGTGCTTTCTTCCACGCCGTAGTCAAGGTCTGAGGCATAATATGCTCGATGGTGAGAATGCCTTTTTCGATATTGCCAACAACATCATTCTTCTCCTTGCTGGAGCCGTTCTCAAGACGCTCGAAGATGTACTCCTTATTCTTGGCCCGCATGGAATAGATGTTCTTGGTGGTGAAGCCATTGATGAACTCTTCGTTCTTCGGGAAGGCGCTGGATAGTTTGCGGCTCTCGAGGAGATATATCATAACGGAAGAGTAGGAATCCGCCTCCCGCTTGTTCTTCAGGACGGAGTTGTGCAGCGTTGCGAAAATCTTGTTGAGAGCGTTGGTCGGCAAGTCGCACATCAGACGGCGGAAGATGAAGGTTTCCACGCAGGAGAAGACTTTGTAGATTTCCTTGCCGTCCATGCCGGTTTCCTTCGCATAGGCAATAAATGCCATCAGAAAAGGATAAGCAACGGTCATATCCAGGAGATCCAGTCGTTTCGCCACTTCATTGGCGCCCTCGTCTCCTACATTGAATGTAACCACGTCTTGATAGGCGGCGGCATAGACCAGCATATCCTGCAGGATGGCCTCGATGTTACCCTGGGCTTTCGTATAGGCTTTGAAGGCCGGATATATTCCTCTCAACGTAGGAATAACACCTTGTTTGATAGTCAAGTAGTTACGCACGAACCCATCCAATTCGTCCCGACTGCATCTCTCAATTTTGTTCCAATACTTGTCGTAATAACTCTCCTGTACTACCGGCTCCAGATTCATAAGCACGAAGTTCCTGATTTTGTCAGATTCCGTCAGGTCAAGGCCGGTGGAGTTCAGGCTTTCGAAAATAAGCTGGGGATTATCTCCATGCTGCGGCTCAAGTTCAATGTCGATGATTTCAAGGCAACCAACAGCGTGGAACAATTCATCGACTGAGAGTTCCTTATAGGTAACGATGCGATCGTAGAAATACCGGTAGTTGATAGTGACTTTGGATTCTGGGATGTACTCTTTTTCGTCTTTATAGATGAGCCGATCAAATGCCTCACAATCATCGCGGAACGGCTTCAGGCGAACCTTTCTCTCCGTCTTGTCATACTTATCTACAAGATAATCTTCGATGCGCAGAGCAAGGGTATCGTCATCCGTTTTCATGGTTCCACTCTTGAGCGCGTTGAGAATGGCAATGAGAATGAGTGAGACAGTGGTGATCCGCTGCTGACCATCAATCAAGACAACCTCATCCCTACTGTGAGCATAGGAGACGATGCTTCCGAAGAAGTGAGTTTCTTTCTCTTCCTTTATGACGCTGACCAAGTCATCGAAGAGTTGCTTGCAGTTCTCCTTCTTCCAGTCATAGTTCCGTTGATATACCGGAATGATGAACCGCTTCTGCGATCCATCAAGGAATTTCATCAAGTATGAAGCCGTTCCTTTCATAAGAGTCTTAAATACAATATACAAAGATAGACAACTTTATGAATACCACGAAAAGCAAAAAAAACAAACAAGTATGATCTACGGGTACATCAGAGTCAGCAGCGACAAGCAGACTGTCGAGAATCAGAGATTTGAAATCAACAACTTCTGCACCAAGGAGTCCATGAAAATCGACGGGTGGATAGAAGAAACTATCAGCGGCACCAAGAACTACAACAAACGCGAACTCGGGAAACTCCTTAATCGAGTACGAAAGAATGATCTTATCATCTGTGCCGAACTCTCTCGCCTTGGGCGCAATTTGTTTATGATTATGGAGATCTTGAATATCTGTATGACAAAGGAATGCAGAGTCTGGACCATCAAAGACAATTATCGGCTGGGAGAGGACATCCAGAGCAAGGTGCTGGCTTTTGCTTTCGGCCTCTCGGCAGAGATTGAGCGCAACCTCATCAGCCAACGAACAAAGGAGGCGTTGGCCAGGAAAAAAGCGGAGGGCGTTGTCCTGGGACGTCCTTTGGGCAGGAAGACCGAGGAGGGCAAATATAAGCTCTTCCCCAAGCGATCTCTAATCATAGAGTTGCTCCGGGCTGGAGTGTCGCAACGGAAGATTGCTAAAATCTGCCAGGTAGACCGGAACACCCTAGGACGGTACATCCATTCGTTTCTGAAAGAATAGGAGCGATTATGTGCAGACACATAGCCAGACGATAAAGTTTGGGGCGGATGCATGGTCAATTCTAAGCGATATTGAGCTGAGTATAAAGAATAAGATTGAAGCTATTGGTACGCCACTGAAAGATTGGAATGTTGACATTTTCAGGGGCGTCCTAACAGGCTACAATGATGCATTTATCATCTCATCTGAAAAGCGCGAAGAGATTTTAGCGAATTGTATAGATGAGTCCGAGAGACAACGTACTGCTGCTATTATTCGACCGATTCTCCGTGGCCGGGACATCAAACGTTATGGTTATGTGTTTGCAGATCAGTATCTAATAGCGACATTTCCTGCAAAGCAGTATGATATAGACGATTATCCTGCTTTGAAAGACTACCTGCTTACTATTGGAATTGAACGGCTTGAACAGACAGGCGAAGAGCATATTGTCAATGGCGAACGGATAAAAGCACGGAAGAAAACAAACAATAAATGGTTTGAAACCCAAGATAGCATCAGCTATTGGGACTTATTATCGCAGCCAAAAATAGTCTGGGGTGAAATATCCGACAAGACGAAGTTCTGTCTTGATCGTGAAGGAAAATACTTTCCAGAGGCGACCACGTTTATGCTTTCTGGGGAAAGGTTGATATTGTTACTTGCTTTTTTGAATTGCTCGGTATCAGAGTATATGTTTTCAACCATAGGGACTACTACCGGGGTGGGCACTGTCCGCTGGAAAAAATTCAAAATTGAGCAACTTTATGTGCCGCGTATTATTGATGAAACAATTGCACAAGCAATTGAAGTACAGTGCGAACAAATTATCAATATAACGGCACAGCAAGGTTCAGCCCCGGAAGAAGAGCGTATCTTGAATAGCCTTATATATCGGTTCTACGGTCTATCCGATTCTGAGATACAATATATTGAGAGTCAAGTTAAATAAGGCCCTCCAGATACTCCGCTTCAGCTGGTGACAGACCAAGTTGCTGGTATAATTGGGCATTGATCGAGGCAGAGTCCTTATTTGTAAACTGGCCCTCCTCTTTAAATGCCATTTGAACGGGTACAGGAATCTGCTCTACAAACTGCTTGAGCCAGCGCCACCCCGTCTCATCAAGCTTACTGGAGATGATGTCCAGATAGAAGAGCGCTATCTTGCTATTAAGGAATCCCAGCAGGGTATTCAGTTCTCTTTCGTGGCGATCATTATCGTTGAATGACAAGATATAGCACGTATTCAGCACCATAGCGCCGTCCTCACTATATGCAAATGAGTTGCCGGTTCTTGACAACTCTGCCCAAACGATTTTTGGCTTAGAAAATTCGTCCAAATACGCGCAGTTCCTTAAATTATACGGTGTATCTCCTTTGTCTGCACGCTTCTCTATGCTAAGCCAGTAATTATCAAGATGTTCTTTCACGGAAGGATAATCCTCGATATGAATGCGTTCAAGACCTTCCCTGGTCCCATTGTGAGTATTTATAAGCCATAGCCCAGACCATGAATAGCCGTATCTCTTTATGTCCCGGCCACGGAGAATCGGTCGAATAATATCCGCCGTCCGCAGGCGTTCATCTTCACTCTGGCATGCATCCAGAATCTTGTTCCGCTTAGTCGAATCAATAATGAAGGCGTCGTTGAAACCGGTCTTGATGCCATAATTGATCTGAATATCCCAATCTTTCAGCGGAGTGCCAATGGCTTCAATCTTTGCCTTGATGGAGCGTTCTATATCGGATAGAATGGACCAGGATTCCGATGAGGAGAAGCTAGAAGGAACGGCGTGTGTCTGCACATAATCGCTCAATTTCGTGATGTCAAATTCATCCTTATTAATGGAGCAGGCATTCGTGCATCCAAATGGTGTTCTGGTGACGGCAGTGAGGATGTTTACATCAACCGTTGCGGAATCAAATACTTTATAGCCAGCAAAGTCAATCAAGCTGATAACATCCTGCTTTTCAGAGAAGTATTTACGTAACGGCTCACCATAACCGGCTCTCATCCATTTGTTTGAGGTAATGAACGATAGCAACGCCCCGGGCTTGAGAAGTTTCATTCCCATCTCGTAGAACAGGCAGTAGATGTCGCCGGTGCGCTCGTAAGTCTCGTAGTTCATTTTCTGGAGGGCATCCGCATCGGCCCCCATCTTCTGGAGCTGGATGTAGGGCGGGTTGCCAATCACACAGTCGAAACCGACAAAGCGGCCATCTTCATCCAGCACTTCCGGGAATTCGATGCGCCATTCAAAAGCACCGACGAAAATCTTGTTGTCCCGGATTTCATCCACCTCGGCTTGTATCTTGGTAATCTTGGTCTGTAACTCCTTGGCCTGTTTGCTGCGCTGAGCCTGCTCTTTCTTGCTAATTTCAAAAAGCTGGGGCGCCAAAAGGTTGTCCAGTTCGCCTTTCAGTTTGTTAAGGCTTACCACCTTAGGGTCATTTTGGCTAATCTGAGTTCGGAGATTACCCTTGATCTGCCGCAAGTAGTCCTCCAGATCACGTTTCTCTTCTTTGCTATGGGCGTTTTTATAGTCGCTCACAGCCTTGCGATAGGCGCTGATGGAGATCCTGTTCTTTCGGAGGATTTCGGAGATGTCTTGCCCTAAGTCGAAACGGTGCAGGAGGGAGTTGCCCACCTTGATGTTAATGTCGATGTTGGGCAGGGTTTCCAGCTCTGTGTAGTCGCTCTCCTTGGTGTAGTAGGCGTTTTTCAGCAACTCTATCCACAGGCGGAGGCGGCAGATATTGACGGCGTTGGGATTGAGGTCCACGCCAAACAGGCAGTTTTCGATGATTTTGCGCTTCTCGTTGAAGAGGGTTTCCTGTATGC
>JAEEGF010138261.1_pt1 | contig 21053 bp, 10 predicted proteins | sample 9134171 | NCBI WGS metagenome assembly JAEEGF01 (sample SAMN16246542, study PRJNA631951) | gut metagenome | biome: gut microbiome; feature: rumen; material: AP-attached | host: Bos | place: Iran: Karaj | collected 2018-10 | reverse complement strand
GTAGCTTGCCACTAGTGGCGACTTCGCGGGAGACTGCTACGCTGCGTGGTTGATGGCTCCGCAGTTCCGCGCGGCCCGGGCATGCCGGCTGCGGCATGTGCTTGGGGCGGGACTGCTTGTGAAAAATGCTGTAAGCACCGCCCAGAATGAGAATACGAATCTGGGCGGTGGGTAAAAATGCAAAATGCACCGCTCAGATCTGAGAATACGATTCTGGACGGTGGAAAAATTGGGCAAGCGCACCGCCCATATGACAGATATTGATTTGGGCGGTGAGTAGAATGGTAAAATGCACCGCTCATATAGAAAAGTCAGATCTGGGCGGTGTTCATCCTCGTAAAATGCACCGCCCAGAATGGAAAAGCGAATCTGGGCGGTGACCTTTCCCCAAAACCACATCTGACAGTTTTGGGGATTCGCGCATTGTTTTCGCAACCTTCACAGCCGCGGCCAAAGGACTATTCAATCCCCAAAACTGTGAATGGTAACAAAAAAGGAGAGGGCGGAATTCCGCCTTCTCCTTCAGCATTCTTTCAAACAATTCAGTTGGTCTGCATATCTTTGAGCTTGTTGGCCTGCTGGAAGATCTCTCCGAGAATTCCCTTGAATTCCTCGAACTTATCAACCGCATCCTCTGAGGATTGAAGTCCCTGATTGGAGAGGGAAGCAACCTCTTCACTGGTGGCTGACAGATTGGAGATACTGTCGTTGATCTCTGTGGTGGAAGCTGCAATGGACTTCATGCCTTCGCCAATCTCACTGAAGCGGGAGAGCATCTCGGTTACGTTATCGTTGATGCTGTCAAAGTTTTCTCCCACGGTTTCGATCATCTCATTCTGCTCGGATACGGAAGCAACCGTATCATCTATGCTGGCCATAGCCTTTTGAACATCCTCTGTAAGCTCATTGATGATATTTGTGATCTCGGTGGAAGCGGTGTTGGTTTCCTCTGCAAGCTCTCGCACATCATTGGCAACAACTGCAAAGCCTTTGCCGGCATCGCCTGCTCTTGCTGCCTCTATGCTGGCGTTGAGAGCAAGCAGGTTCGTCTGCTTGGATATGGACATGATGGAACCGACAATCTTTTGTACTTCTTCAACCTTATTGATAACCGCCTGTGTTGTTTCTACTGTTATCTGGCTGGTACGGGCAACATCACTGGATTTGCTCTTTAACTCTCCAATGACCTGAACGCCTTCCTGAACGGTCTTCTGAGCATTTTCGGAAGCCTTGGTCATTTCCTTTCTGTGCTGTTCTGTTGCTTCTGTTTCTTCCTGAATCTGCTGTACCTTGTGAGCCTGATTGGTGATGGCGTTGGCTGTGCTCTCCATGCTGCTGGCGATATCCTGCATTCCTTCATGCTGGATATCCATGATCTTAACCAATTCAACCATGTCATTCTGAGAATTATTGAACAGATCAGTTATTGTATTGGCTATTTCAGCCATTGAATTGCCGGTCTTAAGAGTTTTCTCGGCATTTTCGCTTATAACCTTATTGTTCTCTTCATTGAACATTGTCAGAAGAGTTACTGTGCACAGGCATGCAACGAATGCCAAAGCCAGTGTTACAAATGCAGGAACGTGCATCATATCCAAGGTTCCTGTCGTGAAGTAGGTCTTAAGACATGTAATGGTAAAAGAAATAATTATAGCGCCAATACCTGCTTTACAGAGCCTTACATTCAGATAAATTATGGAGCATATCAGGATCGGGAGACCAAAGGCAAAAAATACCAGGTTATCCTCTGCTATCAGGAGTATGAAGTAGAAGATGGTGGAGCCTCCCATAATAAGGATAGAGCCCATTTTAACTGTGGGGAACTTAAAATTTCCTACACAGATCATTGCAGCGCCTATAACAGCGCCAACAATAATAGCTACTTTTCCGCCACTCATTCCTTCTGAGAATATTGAAAATATGGTCATCAAGAGACCACTTAAAATGATAACGATACACACGTAAAAGCTATTGTTATTGGCTCGCTTGTATTGTTCAGCATTCATAGACAGGCCATCCTTTCTTGACATAAATCACTTGAACATGGTAACTGCACACATACTAATATTAACATAATAGAACTGAAAGTACTTAAATGCGTTTATTAAAAATTGATAAAAAGTTCAACACGCACCTGCAAAAGGTGGGTGGAAGAATTTGTTTATACATTTTTAAGACCAAATTTAAGTGATATATAGTACAATTAAAGTGACGGTCAACTAATTTTTATCTGACTATTAAATAATGTTATCTGAGAGGAGAGCCAAATGAAAAGGATGAGTCTTCGAGCCAAGATGCTATTATGTATCCTGCCGATCATGGCGGCCGCCATGATAATTCTGACTGCTGTTGCGGCTCAGGAAATCAGCAAGGATATCCAGGACGCCATGGGAGAGACCATGGCAGAAACTGTCATTTCAAACGCCAATAAGGTTGAAGGAACTCTGGACAGGATCAGTACATCCTGCGTGGATATTGCAGAGATGGTATCTACTTCCTACAAGTTTGTTCAAATGGACAATTACAGAGGAACTGTCTCCAAGATCATCTCCAACAATGATTCTGTTCTCGGATCCGGAATATGGTTTGAACCCTATGTGTTTGATCAGAACGAGATGTATATGGGCCCATACTGGTTCAAGGAAAACGGCGAAATAGTAGAGACCTGGGACTACAGCAATGCCGAGTATGATTACTTTGGCGAGGAATACTATACCAATGCCAAATCGCTAAAAGAAGGTGAGGCCACTATCACGAATCCTTATTATGATCCCAAGTCACAGACAATAATGGCCAGCTGCTCGGCTCCGATCTACGACAATGGCGTCTTTGTAGGATGCGTTACTGTCGACATGGAGCTTACAGACATGGAAGACATGGTTAAAAATATTCAGGTTGGAAAGACCGGAACAGCTCTTTTGTTTGACTCAGACGGAACATACATCTACTGTCAGGATGAACAGAAGGTTCAGGATGGAGTAAAGGTAACAGAGGATGATAACCCGGATCTTGCAAGAGCAGGTGGGGTTCTGATGAGTACTGAGTCTGCTGAGCCCAAGCAGGCCATGTTCATAGAAAACGGAAAAAAGATTCTCTTAACTTACGTTACTATTCCCAAGGTAGACTGGAAGATGGCCCTCAGGATGGAAATTGCTGAACTGGAGGAACCGGTAACTGCAGCGGTTTCCAAGCTTGTGATCATCTGTGTCATAGCTCTTTTGGTAAGTGCTGCTATTATCTGGATCTATGTAATGAGTATCAGCAAGAGCATCAACAACGTAAAGGCCTTTGCAGGTCTTTTGGCAAACGGAGACTTTACAGTTGATAAGATCAAGAGTAAGAGTAAGGACGAGCTGGGACAGATGTCTGAGTCTCTTAATAATATGTTTGAGAGTAACCGAGATGTCATCAGCAAAATTTCCGATGAGTCTATACAGGTTTCTGAGACCTCTACAGGCCTTGCTAGCATGGCAAGCGAACTTTCGAGCCAGTTTAACAGTATTCAGGGAAATATCTCCGGCGTAAATGATGCTATGATGTCCTCAGGAGCTGCAACGGAGCAGGTTAATGCATCTGTGGAAGAGGTCAACGCATCTGTTCATCAGCTTGCATCAGAGACAGAAAAGACCAGCGCAGAGGCTGCCGATATCAAGAGCAGAGCAAGGGAGATTGAAAAGGAAAGTAAGGCAGCCTACGACAATGCTATTTCAATTGCAGAGAAAAGAGAAGCTGACCTTGTGGATGCCAATGAAAAGGCAAGGGTAGTTGATCAGATCGGAACGCTGGCAGATACAATTGCAGAGATCGCAGACCAGATCAATCTGCTGTCACTTAACGCCAGCATTGAGGCTGCAAGAGCAGGCGATGCAGGAAAGGGCTTTGCGGTTGTTGCTTCTGAGATCAACAAGCTTGCAAGCAGTACTTCAGAAGCCGTAGAACAGATAAGAGAAACAATAGACGGAGTACAGGAGGCTTTCGGAACTCTTTCAACCTCCTCGGGAGATCTGCTTTCATTTATCAAAGAGACCGTAACTCCGGACTATGATCACTTTGTGGATGTGGCCAGGCAGTATGGCAATGACGCTGACTCTTTTGGCGGATCCTCTGAGAATATAGCCCAGATGGTGGAAAATATCAGAGCAGCAATGGAAGAGGTATCCAAGGCAATCCAGAACATCGCTGAATCCACTCAGGATACAGCTGATCTCTCCAGCAGGGTTAACGATTCCGTGATGGCTGCCGCAGATGTGGTATCCAATGTAAACGATATGTCCAACAAGCAGGAAGAAATCGCCGGAACACTGGGCGAGATCGTAGGAAAGTTCAAGCTCAAATAAGAGCCATGAAATCCCCATAAAACAACCCCAAATATCCCAAATAAAAAAGATATCTGTAATGTAAGGAAAGCTTACTTACAGATATCTTTTATTATGTGCGGTTTAACTTAGAGTGTATCCTGCCTCTTAATATACTGAGGTCTGTCGGGATCGCCGTGGATATCCTTGGCGTGGATGATGTGGGCCCACTTATCAACTACGGCATTTTCGATGCGGATGCCTTCCTCCACAACTGTGTATGCCATGATGATGGAGTTCTTGATAACAGCGCCCTTCTTGATCACGACGCCACGGCCTATGATGGAGTTTTCGACGGTGCCCTCGATGAGACATCCGTTACTTACAAAGGAGCCTGTAACCTTGGCACTGTCAAAGTACTGGGTAGGGCAGGAGTCTGTGGTCCTGGTGTAGATGGGCCAGTCTGCCTTGAACAGGTCGCTTGCGATGTTGTAGTTTAAGAGCTCCATGGAAGCATTGTAATAATCTCCGAGGCTTGTAAGGGTAGCAAAGTAGCCCTTGTGCTGGTAGGCTCTGACATCCATGTCCTTGCACTTGATATTTACAATATCCGCAAGGGTGTAGATGGATGACTCCCAGCTGGCAGCCTTAACAAGCTCTACAAAGATGTCACGCTTCATGCAATAGGTGTCCATGAAGATGTTCTTGTCCTTGGCTGTTCCAAGGTTCTTTTCCATGCTGAGGACACCTCTTTGTCTGTTTACATTGAGAGTGTGGCAGTTCTTGAAGTATTCCCTTGCATTGTCAACCTTGTGATAGAGCAGAGTGATGTCTGCGCCGGAAGCTACGTGGGACTCAAGGAGCTGCCTGTAGTCCTGCTTGTATACCATATAGCTGGGAGCAATGATGACATAATCCTGATGCATACGCTGGATGATATCAATGTTCTCAAGGTAAGCAGAAATATCGTTGTTATAAATTGAGCGGGTAGAAGAGTTGGTTGAGAATAACAGCTGGATCTTACCGCGCTTACTGTTGATGTTGTAGTGACGTCCGGATCCCACATGCTCTGCGATTGATCTGGGACGTGAGCGAACATAAACCTGAATACGGTTAATGTCAGAATTGCTCATATTTGAAATAGGAAAATCGATAACACGGAATCTTCCAAGGAAAGAGAAGGCTCCGATGGGGCGATAGTCGTGAAGACCCTCAACATGGACGGAATTGTCTGCGGAGGATACGATACCGAAAGCTTTGATTGCCATTACTTGGTACCTCCTTTCACATTTTTGGCCACAAGCTCGATGTTCTCGCTGTTGCGCTGACCGACCCTGGCCTTCTTGCCGATGTGGACATTCTCAGCCACAAGAGCTCTTGTGACTGTAGCTCCTTCCTCTACAACAACTCCCGGCATAAGAACACTGTCCGTGACTTTGGCACCCTTGCCGACAACTGCACCGGTAAAGAGCACAGAGTTGGTGACGGTTCCTTCAACCCTTACACCCTGTGTGATATAAGCCTTCTTGATCTTGGCTTCTGTACCGATGTACTGGGGCAGAGTGGAAACATCCTCTGTGTAAATAAGCCATGAGGAATCATTGAGGTTAAGGGAGTTCTTGGGATCCAGAAGATCCATATTGGCCTCCCACAGGGAGTCGATGGTTCCCACATCCTTCCAGTAGCCCTTGAATTCATAAGCGTACAGTCCTCTGTCCTCAGAGAGCATCCTGGGGATGATGTCCTTGCCGAAATCATGGTCGGAATTGGGATTCTTCATATCATCCACAAGCATCTTTCTAAGAAGCTTCCAGGTAAAAATATAGATACCCATTGAAGCCAGGTTGCTCTTGGGCTTCTTGGGCTTTTCTTCAAATTCAACAATCCTGCCGTTGTCGTCTGTATTCATGATACCGAAGCGGCTGGCCTCCTTAATGGGCACACCGCGAACAGCTATGGTAGCATCTGCTCCCACAGACTTATGGTAGTCCAGCATCTTGGAATAATTCATTTTGTAGATGTGATCTCCGGACAGGATCAGAAGATATTCCGGATCATAGGCATCGATAAAATCGATATTCTGTGAGATGGCATCTGCAGTGCCACGATAGACATCAAGACCCTCATCGGCCTTTTCGCGTGGAGTAAGAACATAAACACCGCTATCCTTGGAATCAAGTCCCCAGCGACCATCCTGAGCAACATAGCTGTTCAGGAGTACGGATTCATACTGAGTAAGAACACCAACGACGTCTATACCGCTGTTAGCGCAGTTACTGAGCGGAAAATCTATGATGCGGTACTTGCCACCATAGAAAACTGCGGGCTTGGCTACCTTGTTAGTCAGGTCTTTAAGTCTGCTGCCACGTCCGCCGGCCAAAATCATAGCCAACATTTCATTTTGAGCCATACCATTTCCCCCTACTCTTAGTTTATAGAAATACCATATAAACTATGATATAATGTGCAAAGACTTTAATCAAGCACGAAAGGAGCGCCCGGGCGTGTTATCCGTAATAATTCCCGCATACAATGAAGAGGAGATAATCCCTAAAACTGTCTCCGTTATAGACGGCATTCTCAAGGAAGCCGACATACCTCACGAGCTCCTTTTTGTAAATGACGGATCCAAGGATCTTACCTGGGACAGGATCAGCGAACAGGCTGCCGCCAACCCCAACGTCAAGGGCATTTCTTTTTCCAGGAACTTTGGAAAAGAGTCAGCTATATTCGCCGGAATAGCACAGGCCAAGGGAGACTGCGCCGTGGTCATCGACTGCGACCTTCAGCATCCGCCGGCCAAGATAGTTGAGATGTACAGACTCTGGGAGCAGGGCTACGAGATCGTAGAGGGCGTCAAGAGCAGCCGCGGAAGAGAGAGTGCTCTTCACAAGCTTGCGGCCAAGAGCTTTTATGAGATCATGAGCGATTCCGTCGGCTTTGATATGTCGAGAGCATCTGACTTTAAGCTTCTCGACAGGAAGGCCATCAACGTGCTCCTTAACATGAATGAGAAGAATGCCTTCTTCAGGGCACTTTCCTCATGGATCGGCTTTAAATCAACCCAGGTTGAATATGACGTTCAGGAGAGGGAGGCAGGCACCTCCAAGTGGAGCACCAGATCCCTCATCAAATATGCCCTCACCAACATCAGCTCTTTTACCACGGCACCCATGCAGCTGGTGACACTGCTGGGATTCATAGTCTTCATCGTGGGACTCGGAGCTACCATAGAGGCTCTTGTGAGGTTCATTCAGGGAACCGCTCAGGAGGGCTTCACCACAGTTATTATCCTGCAGTGCTTTACAGGATCCTTTATAATGATAGGACTGGGTATCATAGGCTTTTACATCTCCAAGATCTACGAGGAGGTCAAGGGCAGACCCAGATATATAATCGACAAGACCATAGAATAAAGCAAGCTATTGTAGCACATGTCTGAGTAATCTCGGCATGTGCTATTTTACTGGGATTCTCGGACTTAGGTGTTCGGAATTTTATAAAAAAATTATTTGTTTCTTCACATCAAAGGGGTACAATATAAATAAGTGGGAGTTTGTCTTGCACCAGCTGAAAGGAGAAATTATGCTTGCAACATTGATACCTCTTTTTGACAATAAAATGGCGGTTTGCGCATACTCTGTTTTTGCGCGCAAGGAAAACCTCTTCTTGAACCCCAATCTCATGGCAGGAGCCAGATTTGACGGCGCCGGAACGGTGCATGAACTGGAAGTTGTCAGCAGCATGGGTGTTTCTACACTGTCGGGAGGCAAGGAAGTATTTGTCCCCATCAATCAGTTTTCTATTTTCGCTGAGATTTCTCTGCAGTGCACAGTGCCTGCCGGCAAGGTTGTGCTGCTCATGGATAACACCATAACCCCGGAGGAGAGCTTTGTCAGAAGGGCAAAAGAGCTAAAGGATCAGGGCTACAAGCTGGCTATCCGAAAGCTCCCCATCAGCAGCTTTGAGCCCTACAAGGAGATCATATCCCTGTGCGACTACATTCTCTTAGATCACGTCAAGATCGATATTTCAAAGGCCAAAATTTACTTTAGCAAGCAGTATCCAAACATCAAGCTCTGCGCTGTAAATGTGGACACTCAGGAACAGTATGACGAGCTTGTTAAGGACGGCGGCTATGACCTCTACGAGGGCAGATTTTTCAGAATGCCCGTCAAGCAGTCGGAGACTGATGTCAGCCCCCTTAAGGTCAATTATATAGAGCTTCTCAACGTAGTTAACGCACCGGATTTTGATCTGACTGAAGCTGCGGATGTCATCGGAAAAGACCCGGCTCTTGTAATCTCACTTCTTGAAATCGTAAACAGAATGGCACTTAACTCTGAGATCACTTCTATCCGTCACGCGGCAGCAATGCTGGGACAGAAAGAACTTAAGAGATGGATAAATACGGCTGTTACCAAGGAACTGTGCGCCGATAAGCCCAGTGAGATCGTGCGGCTTGTAATGGTAAGAGCCAAGTTTGCAGAGAACCTTGCGGCCAACTTCGAGCTGGCAATGCAGGCTCCCGAGCTCTTTATCATGGGGCTTTTTTCTGCGCTTGATATCATGCTTGATAAGACAATGGAGGAGGCTCTCCGGATGGTTCAGGTATCCAAGAACGTCAGGGAGGCATTACTTAATAACAGTGGGGATTTTGCAAAGGTACTGGAGTTTATCAAATGCTATGAGGATGCAGACTGGGACGAGGTTTCCAGAATACTTGTCATCGACGACATCGTGATGGATGATGTCTATGCGGCATACCTTGGGGCACTGAGATGGTATCGTGATCTGATTCCCGCAACTTAAGAGGAGAGGGTCCGAGCCTTGAGGATTACTTATGATCAATCTGCGAGGCATAGGAAGCATGACCTTCAACATTGCCGCTTTGATCATTGCCATAACCTGCTTGTTTTACTCGCTGGTAATGAACAAAAGGACAAGGTTAAAGAGCAAGCTTTTTATATCCTTCATCGTTATAGTAATGTTGGATGCCGTCACTGTAATTGTGGCCAATCCGATTATTCAAAGTGAGTTTTTGTCCAGGGACATAAGGCTCATTTTGATTAATGTGCTGCAATTCATCTACTTCTTTACCCACTTTGCCATAGCGCCTTTTTTTGCGCTTTATATTTGTCTTGTATGTAACGTGTCCTACAGGTTTTCCATGAGGTCACGGGTACTTCTTGTCCTGCCCTTTTATCTTTTGGAGGTGCTGGTTTTATCCAATCCCATAACTCATATCGTTTATACCTACGACCGGAATTTTGTCCTTCACAGAGGTCCCGGCGTTTATGTGGCATACATTCAGGCGGCGTTCTATGTGCTCTTTGCCATAGTGGCGCTTTTCCTGTACTGGAATTCCATAAACGACATGAAGAAGGTATCCCTTGTGTACTTCTTTGTTGTGGTAATTGCAGGAACCCTGATACAGTTCTTTTTCATAGACATAAAGTGCGAGCTCATGTGCGAAGCCATAGGTCTTGTGGGCCTTATGATCGTGGTGGAAAATGACGATGACAGACACGACATGCCATCGGGGGCCTATAACAGAAACGCCTTCGTACTGGATGCCTCCAAGTATTTTAAGTACAAAAGACATTTCTATACCATTTGTATCAGGCTCATCAATGCAGAGGTCTATCGCAAGATCACAGGCTACAACGTATTTGAGCAGATACTCAGGCAGGTGGTTTCCTTTATCGAGGAGCTGGACAACAAGATTGATATCTACAGAGTGGGCTCTGACTGCTTTATGATAGTGTATCCGGATGTTGAGAGAAAGGCGGCGGATGCAGTTTCCGCTAAGATCTACGACAGATTTAAAACGGAATGGGATATTGGGAATAACAGGATAATGCTCAAGGCCCACGTGCTCCAGGCCAGTTCCCCTGAACAGTTTGGAAGCATTGAATATCTTTTGTATCTCTCTGATTCTGCAATTGAAAAGGACAGCAGCAAGGTCCTTTCAGGAAATGAGCTGAACTTCATCCTCAGAAGGGCAGAGATTGAGAATGCCGTAAAAAGAGGTATTGAAAACTCTGATTTCTCAGTATATTTCCAGCCTATCTACACCAGAGTGGATCACACCATCTGCGCTGCCCAGGCAGTGCTAAGGCTCAAGGATGAAGTACTTGGAGAGGTGCCTCCTGCGGAGTTTCTTGCTATTGCCGAGCAGACGGGACTGATCGAAGATCTGGGATGGTTTACCATCAATCAGTCTTTCTATTTCCTCGGAGGCGGTATCGTAGAGGAAATGGGCCTTGAATTTATCGAGATATCCCTTTCCTCGGTACAGCTTATCAAATCAGACTTTATAAAAAGGCTTAAGGAAGTCATGGCCAGATACGGCGTTAATGCTTCCCAGGTTGTATTTGATATAAAGGAATCTGCTGCCGCCACGGACCAGGAACTTTTGGGAAGGGCCATGGCAGAACTGGATCTTGCCGGCATCAGGTTCTTTATGGATGAGTACGGAACCGGATTCTTTAACATGCAGTCCGCTTCAGCAATGGTATTTGAGGGCGTCAAGATGGATGCGGGCCTTATAACCGCAGCTCCTCCTCACACTCAGAACAGGATCATCGTTGAGAACAGGCTTAAGTTGATAAACCAGATGGGCAAGAAGATCATCATCGACAACGTGGACACTCAGGAGATTCTGGATACTGTCAGCCAGATGAAGGCAGATTACTTCAAGGGACTCTACTTCTCAGAGGCTGTTAACAAGAACGAGTTCATAGCGATCCTGAGAGCTACTGAGATTGCCCGCATGGAGGAGAGAAGAGCCAAGGCAGCCAGTGACGCCAAGAGTAATTTCCTTGCCAACATGTCCCACGAGATCAGAACCCCCATCAATGCAATTCTTGGCATGAATGAAGTCATCCTTAGGGAGTGTAAGGATGAGAGCATCATCGAATATGCCAGAAATATTGAGGGTGCGGGAAGGACTCTTTTGTCCCTTATAAATGACATCCTGGACTTCTCCAAGATCGAAGCGGGCAGCATGGAGATAAACGAGGTGGACTACGAGTTCAGCTCGGTACTTAACGATGTCTATAACATGGTAAACATAAGGGCCGAGCAAAAGGATTTGAAGCTCATATTCCAGATAGACGATACGCTCCCGGAAAAACTTCATGGCGATGAGATGCGACTTCGCCAGATTGTGGTGAACATCCTCAACAACGCTGTTAAATACACCAATAAGGGAAGCGTCACCTTAAATATCACAGGAACCAGGAGCTTTAGCGATAACATCACCTTAAATATCAGAGTCATCGACACCGGCATGGGCATCAAGGACGATGACAAGATCAAGCTCTTTGAGAAGTTCAAGAGACTTGATACAGACAAAAACAAAACCGTGGAAGGAAGCGGACTTGGCCTTGCCATCACAAGCTCACTGCTGGATCTTATGGGCGGCTCAATTGACGTGGAGAGCCGGTACGGTAAGGGCTCAACCTTCATAGTTACCCTGCCTCAGAAGATTGTTGAGGATACTCCCATCGGAGATTTCAAGACAAGACTTGCCAATGCCTCCAGGGAGCAGCACAGCTACAAGGAGAAGCTGAGGGCTCCGGATGCCCGCATCCTTGTGGTGGACGACACACCCATGAACCATGTGGTAATAAAAGAGCTTCTTAAGCCCACACTGATTCAGATAGAAACCGCAAGAAGCGGAGCAGAGTGTGTGCAGAAGCAGCACACTGCCAAGTACGACCTGATCTTTCTTGACTACAGAATGCCCGGAATGGACGGCATAGAGACCCTTGATGAGATGAGGAAGGACCTTGACAGTCCCAACATTGATACACCGGTGGTGGTCCTTACCGCCAACGCCATTTCGGGAGCCAGAGAGAACTTCTTAAGGGAGGGCTTTGACGACTACTTAAGTAAGCCCGTTGAGAGCGATAAGCTTGAGGAAACCCTTATCAAGTACCTGCCAAAAGAAAAGGTGATACTGGCAGGAGATTGGGGAGAGCCGGAGAATCAGCCCGGTAAAGATGCGCAGCAGGATCATCCCGAATGGCTTGATAAGCTTGAAAAGATCGACGTGGACCAGGCCCTTAAGAACTGCGGCTCCGTTGATAGTTATCTTAGCATCCTGAAGGTCTACTACGAATCTGCTGAGATAACCAGAACCAATATCGAAAATGCCTACAATGAAGAGAACTGGAAGAACTACACCAGTTACGTCCACTCTCTTAAGAGCACCAGCAGGACCATCGGGGCAAAAGAGCTCTCTAAGATGGCAGAGATGCTGGAAAAGGCCGGCAATGAAAACGACTTTGCCACAATACGGGAATTCCACAACGAAATGCTTAGTCTTTTCTCGGTGATCAAATACACCCTGTCCAAGGTTCCGGAGATAGATGAAGAGAACCGAAAAGAGCAGGATGATACCGCCAAAGAAGACATATCCCCGGCGCAGCTTAAGGATGCTTATCAGAGTATCATCGAGGTATCCAGGAGTCTTGACTACGACACTCTTTCTTTTATCCTGGATTCGCTTAAGCGTTACAAGCTACCGGAAGCCGATGCCAAAATTATCCGGAGTATCGGAAACATGGCTTATAAGCTGCAGTGGGATGAGATCATAAACACAGCGACCCAAGGACTAAACGCTCAGGAGTAATTCTATGTCAGAAAAGAAAATCTTACTTGTGAGAAAAGAAGAGACATTTCTGGTAAATGCCATGAAAAACGCCGTGAAGGATGCTCATTTTGTGGTTGAGGATTGTACCTATACCCTCACCGATCTGAGCAAAAAAGCCCATGGAATGGACCTTATAGTTCTGTATACGGATCAGGACTTTGAGGAACGCAGAGAAGCCATGGTTTTCCTGAAGGATATGTGCGTGGAAGAGAGCATGCTAATCCTGGTGATCGGCGACAATGCGGTATTTAACATAGTCAATAAATACATCCCCAAGGAGAACATAGCCTTTGAGGTCACAAGGCCTCTTGATATGGGGGAACTTCTGTCCAAGATCATGCTGGCTACGGACGATGAATTTGAGCAGAAAAGAAGAAAGTGCGTCCTTGTGGTGGATGACGATCTGACCTACCTTCAGATGATAAGAGAGTGGCTTAAGGATACCTACAGAGTGGGAATGGCCAACTCCGGAACTCAGGCCATAGCCTGGCTTGCCACCAACAAGGCGGACCTGATCCTGCTGGACTATGACATGCCGGTTCTTGACGGACCCAAGGTCATGGAGATGCTTAGAAGTGAGTCCTTTTCAAATACAACGCCCATCATGTTCCTTACGGGCAAAAATGACAGAGAGAGCGTAACCAACGTTATATCGCTTAAACCTGCAGACTATCTTCTTAAATCCATATCCAAGGATAAGCTGCTGTCAACACTTGAGAATTTCTTTGCTACAAGGAGTAAGAGGAAATAACCTATGAGTTCATTCGACGCTTACGGAGGGCTGTCTTTTAGGATAGCTGCAATAATGATATGCGTCACATGCATTTTCTATACGGCGGTAATGCGAGGCTACAACAGAAAGAGGCTCCGCAGCCGTCTGTTTCTCATGCTCCTGATCCTGACCGTTATCGGATGTCTTACGGGAATCGCCACACAGATGGCATATGAGCTTGGCTTTAGCCCGGAGACGGTGGCACTTATTGTTTATCTTTCCAAGTTCCTGTACTACGTGGCTCACATGGCATTTATGCCTGTTTTGGCCATGTACATCATGATTGTTTGCGATGTCTTTTATAAGCTGGATAACTTCAGGCTCATTATCTTTAATCTTCCGTTTATTTACCTGGAGCTTGCGGTTTTAACCAATCCCTTTACGGGCTTTATGTTCTCTGTCACGGATGGTGAGTACTACTCAAGAGGAGCGGGAGTCTATGTCGCCTATGGCATCTGTGCCATCTATGTGGCCTTCTGCGTATTTATCCTTACCAGGTACTGGAAGACCATGGGCCAGATCCAGAAGGTGGCTTTGTTCTACTTCCTGGGACTTGCCGTCCTGGGAACCTTTATACAGATGATATTCCCGGAGATAGTATGTGAGCTTATTGCGGAATCTCTGGGACTTATGGGCATCATGATCATGATAGAGAGGGACGACTACAGGCTGGATTACAGGACCAGTGCCTGCAACAGATCCGCACTGAATCAGGACCTGAGGTCCCTTCTTGACGTCAAAAGAAATTTCTATGTCATCTGCGTAAGGATGATGAATGACGATGTTTACAGGCGTGTAATGGGCTATGAGGGCTATGATACCATCATCGCCAAAATGGCGGATTTCCTTAAGGGAATCGACTACAGATATGATGTTTACAGGACAACGGGCGGAAACTTTATCATGCTCTGCCCCGATATTTCAGAGGAAGTTGCAGACGATATTCTGAGGAAGATAGAGTTCAGATTTAACCAGAGCTTTGATGCGGGAAGCGGCTCCACCAACGTCATGGTCAAGATCCTATGCGCTAAGTGTCCCGAGGACTTTGATGATGCGGATGATATCCTGCTTCTGACAGAGACCAACGTCTTTGACAATCCCAAGATGGTCTTAAGAGGAAAGGACATAAACTTCCTTCTCAGAAAGATCGATGTTGAAAAGGCCATAGTGCGCGGCATTAACAACGACAGCTTTAAGGTTGTCTACAGACCCGTACTTGAAAAGAAGTCAATGCGTATAGTGGCTGCGGAAGCTCTTTTGACCCTTCATGACAGGCTTCTGGGAGACATAAGCTTTGAGGAATTCAGACCTGTTGCTGAGGAGACGGGCTTTATTAACGAGCTCCAGTACAGGATGATAGAATCGGTGCTCCTTTTTATCAAGGAGGGAATATCCGAGGCTGATAAGTACATTAACGGCGTGGTTGTACATATCATGTCGGTGCAGGTATTAAAGAGAGAGCTGGCAGAGAGAGTAAAATTCTACATGGAAAAGTATGATGTGATGCCGGGCAAGATGATCCTTGATGTGAGCGATACTGTGGCTCTTCAGGCTCAGGACGTTTTAAGCCAGCTGGTGGATGATTTTGCGAAGATTGGTTATGCCTTTGTTCTGTCCAACCGTGATTCGGGGCTTCTGGGGCTTGATCAGACCATGATAGACAGATTCTACGGCGTTGCCATAAATGTAGAGAACCAGTACCAGTCCTTCTCTCCGGAGCAGGGAGATATCATCCTGAGGAACAGATTCTCCATGATCCATGAGCTTGGCAAGAAGGTTACCTTTACCGGCCTTGACAGCGCGGAGCTCTTTGAGAAGATACAGGATATTCCCGTTGATTACATCGCGGGAGATTACCTTGAAAAAGAGGTCTCAAGGGATGAGATGCAGGAGCTCTTTGAGCATTACACCGGATATGAAGAAGCGGATGACAGGTCGGAATATTTGACCTTTGAATAAAACCCTTTATGCGTTATAATGATAGGCTACCATAAAATGAACGTCATGACAGGGGGATAGATATGGGATTTAGTGAAATGATAAACTTCCTTCAGGGGACCAGTGATGTGGCCGTGACCATAAGGCTGGTAATAGCCACCATCTTTGGCGGTCTCGTAGGTTGGGAGAGGATTATCAAGCATCATAACGCGGGCATCAAGACCTTTGCTCTGGTGAGCCTTGGTTCGGCTGCGGCCACAGCCCTTAACATTTACCTGGCATATCTGCCGGGACTTAATGCGGACGTCAGCAGAATACCCGCAGGTGTCGTAAGCGGTATCGGTTTTATCGGCGCAGGAACCATTCTGGTAACGGGCAAGCAGCAGATCAAGGGACTTTCAACGGCAGCCACCATGTGGGTTACATCCTGCATGGGCATGGCCATCGGCGCGGGATATCTGGAGATCGGATGCGTATGCCTTCTGATGGTGGCCTTTGCCAATATCCTTCTTTTGCAGCTCAGTAAGAGAGTTGAGGGCACCAGCAAGTACATCAGCATCTACATCGAGGTCAACAAGAACCGCGGCGTCAACAAGCTTACCAGGGCAATCCTTGATAACGGCTTCAGAATCGTCAGCATTACCAAGAGCAAAGAGAAGACTCTCCAGTCCTCAGATACAGGCCTTCTTGTGGACATTATGATGGATAAAAAGAGAGATCACCACGAGATCATAAATCTGCTCAATGAGTTTGATTTTGTAAATTATATCGAGGAAGTGTAAACTCCGAAATAAAGTTCTTTGGTGTACGCTAGAGAATTGAAATGTTTTATTAAAAAACGATAAAAAAGGTCCTTATCTTATTGAGATAAGGGCCCTTTTTGTGCATATTTAATAGTATGATGAGAAAATATGTGCGTATAACAAATAGAATACTGGCTATGTCTCTGGCAGTGCTCCTTTTAAGCGAAGGAGCGTTTTCTAATGTTGCGTTAGCAGCTGAGCCTGAACCTGATATATACGACGAGATAGTAACTCTGACGGATGAGATAGAAGATGAGGATGAGGCTGAGACCGAGGCCGGCGATGGGAGCGAAGGTGAGACAGGATCCGGGCTGGGAGCAGAAAATGGCGATGGTACCGGAACAGGAGATGATGGTGTTTTTGATAATGAGACAGTGCCCGGAGGTGAGACTGAACTTGGAGATGAGACCTTGCCTGCAGAGGGCGAAGGCGACGAGGTAGTTTCCGCCCGGAATGAGACTGAAAAGAGTTATGACATCAAGGTACTCCTGACTTCAGGAGAGGGCGAATTTGAGCTTGATGAAACCGCTTATTACGATGAGGATGAGAACGTTTTGATCCATGCCGACAAGGCTGGGTCTTTTTCTGATTATATCCGCTTTGAAGATACAGACAGCGACGGAACTTCTGAGGAGATAACCTGCACAGAGCTTATTAAGCCAAGGCGTGAGGGCTACAGCTTTATAGGATACTACGTCATCGAGACAGAGGACTTTACTAATGAGTCAGAGGTTTCTTCCGAGTACCTGGTGACGGAGGATACCCTTATCAAGGATCTTCTGGATAGACAGGATTTAACCTGCTCCGAGGAAGATGAGGAAGTGATAGTTCTTTTTCCTGTGTGGCTTGCAGACGAGGCGGAGCCTGAACCTGAGGATGAAGAGCCGGAGACTTTGGACGATGACAGCGCTGATGACCTTGAGGAGCAGGGAGAGAGTGAACCTCATGAAGATGAGGAAGTGGGCGAGGACGATGAAGAGGACGAGGATGAAGAGGTAACGGATCCTGAGAACTCCTCTTTAGAGGACGAGGCAAAAGAAACAGCGCTTAACCTTGAGGTTACAGGCCTTGAGGGAGGCGACCTTGGAATCCTCTCTGAGGAAGAGCTTGCTGCGAGCCTTGCTGTTACAGGAGTGGGAGATGAGACTTTTCTTACGGGGCTATTCGGAGATCCGGAGGAAGAGGATGAAAAGGACGGCTTCTGGATCGAGGGCATTGAGGATGAGCCCTATACCTATACCGGAGCTAACATTACCTTCCAGAACCTTGTGGTGCATCATGGCACCAAGACCGTGGATCCTTCCAACTATTCCGTGGCCTACAAGAATAACAAGAATGTCGGAACAGCTACAGTTACAATAACCTTTAAAAACAATTACTCAGGAAAGATTACCAAGGACTTTACCATAGCCGGGGCAGATTTACAGATTGAAGAGGACACTTCGGAGGAAGAAGCTCCCTACAGCTTTAATATTCAGGAGATTGAGCTTCCCTACAACGGTAAGGCGCAAAAGCCTGCACCGATTGTTACCTTTACTTCACCTGCCGGAACCTTCATTCTTAAAAACGGCACGGATTATACCCTTGCATATCCGGGAGAGGGTGATCCTGCTATCGACTACGTGGGAACTGAGGAAGGCGGCCAGAGCTATCCTGTAAACATCACAGGAAAAGGCAATTTTGAAGGAACTGCGACCACCTACGTGACAATACTTAAGAGGGATCTTATCTCCATTGATAAGGCCAAGGTGACAATAGTGGCTGAGGCAGTTGATGATGGCGAAGGAAACTTTGCAGCTGAGCCTGTTGTTACTCTGATCTACGGGAAAGGTGCACCACTTACAGGCGTTTTAGAGAGCGAATATGACTCTCTTCCGGAGGATGAGAAGAGTGGGTACCAGTATTATTACACCTATCACAATGATGGTGATCTCCTGACAGGCGAAGTGGAAATAACAGCTACAGGAGATGGAGATACGAAGTTTTACGGCAGCAGGACCGTTTCCTATAAGGTCAGCGGAACTTCCATAGCAAAGGCCAAAGTAGACACTTCCGTTGTTGTCTATGACGGAACAGCCAAGACCAAAGACCTTGTGCTTGACGGTGTAACTCTTACTGAGAACACCCAGTACCGGGTTAACTATAAAAATGATAATAACGTAAATGCAGGGACTGTCACTGCAACCTATACCGGAATTAACGGATATACAGGTACTGTGACCAAGTCCTTTAAGATCGCGCCCTATGACATCAAACCGAAGGATACGGGCGATAAGATCACTGTGGGATTTAGGGATGATAATGCTGTCTTTAATTATGTTAAGGGCGGCGTTAAGCCTGAGGTCGTTGTAACCTTTGAAGACGGAGAAGGCAATTATAGGATCCTGGATAAGGACCATGATTATACCCTTAGCTATTCCAACAATACTGTTGCCCAAAATGCTACCAGGATGCCCACTGTGACCATCAGGGGAAAAGGCAATTTTACAGGCGCAAGGACTGTGAATATCACCATTGACAAGCAGGATATCGGCAGCAATGATATAAGCCTTGTTGCCGCAGATAAGGTATTTGTAAATAAGAGAGGTAACTTTACCACCACCGTGACCGTGACAGATTCTGACGGGAAAAAGCTGGTGGCAGTAACTGACTACAAAAAGGAATTTAAGTATTTCTACACCGCAGATACCAAGCTTGTTGACGGAGATTACAGACAGGCCGGCGATGCTGTTGAAGAAAATGATGCAGTTCCCGCGGGAACCACCCTCAGGGTGGAGATAACAGGAAACGGGAACTATCAGGGAACCAAGGATGCTACCTTCAGACTTACCGGGGCAGACATCAGCAAGGCTTCTGTCAGAGTCTACACCCAGTATTACGATGGAGAACAGGTACAGCCTGACTACAGCCAGATTGAGGTTAAGCTTGGCGGCGTCATCTTAAACGGCGGTGAGGATTATGTGATTGATTCCTACGGGCCAAACGATAAGAAAGGTTCGGGAACCCTCACCATAAGAGGCATCGGTGACTATGGCGGAACCAAGGAAGTCAAGTTTGCCATCCAGGTTAAGAGCACAAACTTTACGGTTGTGTTTAACGGAAACGGCTCAACCTCAGGAAATATGAGTAATATGACTGTTTCTGCTGTGGGTAAGCCCGTAACTCTTACTCCCAATAAGTTTATTAGAACCGGCTATGAGTTCAAGGGCTGGAAGCTTACACAAAGTGGTATTGCCGCGGATTATGCTGATAAGGACGAAATAACCAATTCAGGAGTGGTCAGTGGTCGCACTGTGGTCCTCTATGCTCATTGGGAGTCCAAAGAATTTACGGCTACCTATCACCTGAACGGCTGGACCGATAATGAAAGCTGGATCGCTGCCGAAGGGGTTACAGGGAGCGGACCCTTGTATTCCAAAACCTTTAGTGCAGATTCCGCTACTTTCATCCTTAACGTTCCGGAAAAAGAGAAATGGCCTACCGGTTATCAGTTTGGCGGCTGGTATCTGGACAGCTCCTATAAGACCAGGATCAGCAAGGTTAAAAAGGGTACTGTAAACAACCTGGACATCTATGCCAAGTGGGTGCCCTATACATATACAGTTAAATTTAACGGAAACGGCGGAGAAGGCACCATGCATGATGAAGTCTTCTCCTATGGTATTCCCAAGGCTTTATCTGCCAATACCTTCAAAAAGGCGGGTTATAAGTTTGCGGGTTGGAGTAAGGACGAAGCTATTCCGGATGATACCCCGGCGGAGTATTCCAAGGCGGATTATGTAGACAAGCAGGTGGTGTCGGACATCGCAGATATTGCAGATGATCATAATGAGTTAGTAATCTTAAACGCCATCTGGCGAAATGACTTTAATATCGAATACCTGGATAATGGCGCAGCAATTGACGAGGTAGAGCTGAATGCTTACAGGGTTTATACATCCGGTATTGGCTTGAGCAATCTGCCTGTGCTGGTCAGGGACGGCTACAGCTTTGGCGGCTGGTATTCGGATGCCGCACTTAAGAAGCAGGTTAAGTCCATCGGCAAGAACGTATCCGGGGACATGACTCTGTATGCTAAGTGGAATCCCAATAAATACACCATAGTATTTAAGGGCGGAGAAGGCGCCACCGGCAGGACTGCCAATGTAAGCTTTAGCTTTGGCGATGCAGTGACACTCCCCGATATTTCTTTTGCCAAAAAAGGATATGAGTTTAAGGGCTGGAGCCTTGCGGAGAATGCAGGAACACCTTCATATGTAGCTCTGAGCGCAGTGGAAGCGGAAGATCTATTATCTGACGCCGGAATAGAAAAAACTCAGAACAATCAGACCATTACCCTTTATGCTGTCTGGGAACAGTGGCAGGCAGCAGAGCCCGATAGGGTAGGACAGAGATATACCGTGACCTTTGTGGGCGGAGAGGGCGCTACAGGTAGGATGAGCGCTCAGAAGCTTGTTTATGGTACAGGCAAGAAGCTGACCAAAAACGCCTTTAAGCGCAAGGGCTATACCTTCATGGGATGGAATCCTGAGGGAACCTCGGATATTATCGCTGACGGAGCCTTTGTATATAGTGTGGGAAAT
>JAEEGF011783303.1_pt1 | contig 21059 bp, 18 predicted proteins | sample 9134171 | NCBI WGS metagenome assembly JAEEGF01 (sample SAMN16246542, study PRJNA631951) | gut metagenome | biome: gut microbiome; feature: rumen; material: AP-attached | host: Bos | place: Iran: Karaj | collected 2018-10 | reverse complement strand
AAAGGTTTTATCTCAAAACAGAAGAGTATTACAGCAGCATTGTTGGAGGAATAGAGAATAGAAAAGGATTTATGAATTGTATATATTATCCAACAAGACTGGGCAGATTGCACATTGTAAAGCATCTGAGTTTTGTTTATTATAGTGACTAGCAAAGGCGCTGGTGAAACTTTGGTTTCAACCGGCGCCTTTATGTTTTTAAAACAATGAATAAAAAATGGACTGTAAATGTCCTGAGTCATGAAGGGAGGACGAACAAAATGAATAATCAGAAGCTTGTTCAGCATACTGACAGGATAAATACTTTGTTGGCCCGCTATGGTGTTAAGTTTGGTATCTATAAGAATAATACATTTAAGGAACAGTTGTTTCCATTTGATTCTATTCCGAGAATTATTGAATATACCGAGTTTAAAATGCTGGAAAAGGGGCTTAAACAAAGAGTTTTAGCCCTTAATTTTTTCTTGAAGGACATTTACTCAGATAAAAGAATTGTTAAGGACGGTGTGGTACCTGAAGACTTTATATATGCGTCTTCAGGATATATGGCTGAATGTGAAGATGTTATGCCGCTGAAAGGAATATATTCTCATATTTCAGGAATAGATCTGGTAAAGGGTAAAGATAATGAATGGTATATCCTGGAGGATAATCTCAGAGTGCCGTCAGGTGCATCTTATCCGATGATTGCCAGAGACTTGTGCCGAAAGAGTTCGCCGGAAACCTTCCATAATGTCAAGCTGATGGATAACCGTAATTATGCAGATCTGCTGAGAAAGACCATGGACTATGTAAATGCCGGCGGACATACTGTTATCCTTACGCCGGGACGATATAATGCAGCTTATTTTGAACATTCATATCTTGCTGAAAAGACTGGTGCACATCTTGTGACAGGGTCGGAACTCTTTGTTGAAAATGATGTTCTGTATTATATCAGTTCAAATGGCTCGAAGGAAAAAGTTGGAGCGGTCTACAGAAGAATATCAGATGAATATCTTGATCCGATGAACTTTAATCCGGAGTCTCTTATAGGCATACCACATATCTATGATGTCTTTAGAAAAGGCAATGTGGCGCTGATAAATGCACCGGGAAATGGAGTCGCAGATGATAAGGGAATATACTATTTTGTTCCTAAGATGATCAGATATTATCTGTCGGAGGAGCCGATTCTTAAAAATGCACCGACATATCTTCCGTTTTACGAAGAGGATATGCAGTATGTTCTTGAGAACTTTGACAAGCTGGTTCTTAAGGATGTGGCCGAAGCCGGTGGTTACGGGGTGGTATTTGGAAATACCATGACAAAGCAACAGAAGGAAGATTTTATTGTTTTATTAAAGAATGAACCGAGAAGATTTATAGCACAGGAGATTATAGATTTTCAGGATCTTGAGATTCTGGATGAGGGTGAGATAGTACCAAGGAAGGCAGACCTTAGAGCGTTTGTCCTGATGGCTGATGAACCTTACGTCTGGGCGAGTGGCCTTACCAGGTTTTCAAGAAATCCGGATTCATTTATTGTCAATTCATCTCAGGGAGGAGGATTTAAAGATACATGGGTATTATCTCAGTAGAACAGGTTGACCACCTTTATTGGTTAGGAAGATATACAGAGAGAGTATATACAACACTAAAGATATATTCTGAAAGCTTTGACAGAATGATTGATGAATCGGAGGACAGCTATCAGAAATATTGTGACTCCCTGGATATTCCGAATATATATGAATCAAAAGAGGATTTTTTAAAGAGATATCCCTTTGATATCAGTGTGCCGGATTCCATAATAAGTAATCTAAACAGGGCTTATGATAATGCCATAGTTCTTAGAGAAACTATAGGTTCTGAGGCACTTTCATATATTCAGCTTTCGATATATGCAATGAATAATGCATCTGTAAGCGATGCTCCCCTTATCGACCTTCAGCAGATTATGGATGATCTTCTTTCATTCTGGGGACTGGTTGATGATCAGATCGATTCAGATCAGATAAGAAATATCATTAAAGCAGGAAAAAGAATCGAGAGAATTGATTTGTATGCAAGGCTGGAGGTTGAGAAACCACGTCTGGTTCGGGAGGTTCGCAGAATGATTCCACGAGTGTTAAGAAGTGGAATGAAGTATGATGATATGTCACTCAGCAGGGTGAGTACACTGATAAATGACGTAAATCTTGATTATGAAAAAATAATCACGAATGTTGAAAAAATAATTTCATATTAAGAAGGTGATAATGTGGCTTTTTTGAACTATGAATATAAGATGAAAATCAAATATTCAAAGCCGGTGGACAAGTGCTATTTTACGATAAAGTCAATACCGGCAGATGATTTCAGACAAAGAAATATATCATATGAAATAAGCATAAATCCGTATGTCCAATATTCAGAAGGCGTTGATTCGTTTGGAAATATTCAGATTATCGGTCAGGAACCGGAGAGCCATTCGGAATTTGAATTTGTCATCAAGGGTCTTGTCGAAACCTATCAGGTAAATGTTCAGGGAGGGGTGAACACCGGCAAGATAGGAATTTATAAATATCCCTATGGTAAATGCATTCCGGGAGAAAAGATAATGGGATTTGTGGATGAGCTGTCGGCCGAGACGAAAGGGCTAACTGATGAAAAAGAAAAATGTCGTTTTATTATGAATCAGCTGTATGAAAGAATACGATATGAAAAAGGCAGCACTGAGATAGAAACTACAGCTGAAGAGGCCTTCGCAAATGGGAAAGGTGTATGTCAGGATTATGCCCATATATATATCAGTCTTCTTCGAGCCTTTTCTATTCCGGCAAGATACGTATGCGGCCTTATCGTGGGGGAAGGACAGAGTCATGCCTGGGTTGAAGCAGTATGCGATGGAAGCTTTATAGCCTTTGATCCGACACATAACAGAGAGATAACGGATGAGTATATAAAGCTGGGGGTAGGAAGAGATGCTACAGACTGTGCCATAAACAGAGGTGTTATGTGGGGTGGTGGACTTCAGACCCAGGAGATAGAGTGCATCGTAGAGAAATACTATTGATAAAGATGTCATAAGCAGCAAACAGATAAACTGAAAAAGGAGTACATGATGATAGAGACTGTAACATCGGTAGATCTTCCTATTGATGAAAAACTGATGATTAAAAAGAATCGAATATGTCCCCAGGTAATGAGTGAAGATGATGCGTCGTTAAAAAGGATCAGCATCGTTACAGGTATTCACGGTGATGAGCTTGAAGGGCAGTATGTCTGCTACGAGCTTCAAAGAAGGATAATGGAAGAATATGATAATCTGCAGGGAATAGTCGATATATATCCGGCTATGAATCCTCTTGGAATTGATTCCATTACCAGAGGAATACCTGCATTTGATCTTGATATGAATAGACTCTTTCCCGGAAACAAAGATGGCAATATGACAGAGTATATAGCTGCAGGAATTATGGAGGATGTGGCCGGTTCTGACCTGGTTTTTGATATCCATGCAAGCAATATATATCTTACGGAAATACCACAGATAAGAATAAATGAACTACATGCGGAAACCCTTGTTCCACTGGCTAAACTTTCAAATGTAGATTTTATATGGGTACACGGAGCCAGTACAGTTTTGGAGGCTACATTTGCGCATAGTTTGAACAGTATCGGAACACCTGTGCTTGTAGTTGAAATGGGTGTGGGAATGAGACTTACCAGAGAATATGGAGAGCAGCTGATAGACGGCATATTTAATACGATGAAAGAACTCGGAATGTGGAAGGGAGAAGTGCCTGAAGTAAGATCTCCGATGATATCAGAGAATCCGGAGGATGTAAGCTACTTAAATGCATCGGCTAGCGGGCTTTTTGTTCCAGAGGTAAAGCATGGTGCATTTGTATCAAAGGGAAATCTGGTTGGCAGAATTGTGGATCCCCTGGAGGGAAAAGTGCTTGATGAGGTGAGGGCACCTCAGGGAGGAATGCTTTTTACAATCAGAGATTATCCTATAGTAGATGAAGGTTCACTCATGGGAAGAATACTGAATGAGGAGGTCTGCATCTATGAATAAGAGAATAATATATGAGATAAAAGGAATGTATCGTGATGACTTCAGAGTTACCGGTTATGAATTCGGTCAGGGGGAAGAATCAGTTTGTATAATAGGTAATTCAAGGGGAAATGAAGTGCAGCAGATATATTGCTGTTCCCAGCTTGTAAAAAAAATGAAACAGCTTGAGGAAGAGGGGAGAATAAAGGATGGAGTGAAAATACTGATTATTCCATCCATCAATCCATACTCAGTCAATATTCAGAAAAGATTCTGGTCTACAGACAATACGGATATTAACAGAATGTTTCCCGGCTACGATCTGGGAGAGACAACTCAGAGAATTGCAGATGGAGTTTTTAAAGAAATAAAAGACTATAAATACGGAATACAGTTTACTTCGTTTTATATGCCCGGAGATTTTGTACCGCATATCAGGTATATGAAAGAGGGATTCACACAAAGAGAAGATGCTGAAAAGTTCGGGCTTAAATATATAGTTGAAAGAACTGTGAGACCATATGATACAGCAACGCTTAATTATAACTGGCAGGTGTGGGATACGACTGCATTTTCCCTGTACACAAATACAACTTCAAGGATCAGCAGTACAGGTGCAGGTCAGGCCGTGATGGCCGTGATGAACTTTATGGCAAACAGCGGAATGATAAAGTACAGTGTTATCGGCGAGAAAAATATCCGATTGATCGATGATAAGGATTTTATCTCGGTCAGGACAGCTAAGTCAGGGTTTTATGAGCCGCTGGTAAAAGCCGGGGATATGGTTGAGGCCGGAAGACCGCTGGCAAATATTATAAATCCATATGAGGGGAACATTATAGAAACGCTGTATTCTCCGATCAATGGAATTATCTTTTTTATTCATAATGAACCGATTACCTATGCTAATACGGCGGTAATAAAACTAATTGAACATGCATGATAAACAGAGGAGGAATAAAGAATTATGAATAAGATACAGATGAAAACACCTTTGGTAGAAATGGATGGGGATGAAATGACCAGAATCCTCTGGAAGATGATCAAGGATGAACTTATCCTGCCATTTATAGACCTGAAGTCAGAGTATTATGATCTGGGATTGGAAAACAGGAATAAAACGGATGATAAGGTTACTTTCGATTCGGCTTATGCGACAGAGAAATATGGCGTTGCTGTAAAATGCGCGACGATCACTCCGAATGCTGCTCGTGTTGAGGAATATAATCTAAAGGAAATGTGGAAGAGTCCAAATGGAACTATCAGAGCTATCCTTGATGGTACAGTATTCAGAGCGCCTATCATTGTCAAAGGTATTGAACCATGTGTAAAGAATTGGAAGGCTCCTATAACAATAGCCAGACATGCGTATGGAGATGTATATAAGGCTTCTGAAATGAAGATTCCGGGACCGGGAAAGGTGAAATTGGTATATACAGCTGAAGACGGATCTACAGATTCGGTTCTGGTTCATGAATTTGATTCTGCCGGAATAGTTCAGGGTATGCATAATCTGGAACCATCTATTGAAAGCTTTGCAAAAAGCTGCTTTAATTATGCCCTTGATACTAAACAGACGCTGTGGTTTGCAACGAAGGATACTATTTCTAAAAAATATGACCACACATTTAAGGATATCTTTAATGAGATATTTGAAGCTGAATATAAGGAAAAATTTGATGAGGCAGGTATAGAATATTTTTATACACTGATTGATGATGCAGTTGCCAGAGTTATGAAATCTGAGGGCGGATTTATCTGGGCTTGTAAGAACTATGATGGTGATGTAATGAGTGATATGCTTTCCTCCGCATTTGGTTCGCTGGCTATGATGACTTCTGTTCTTGTATCACCAAGTGGGGTATATGAATATGAGGCAGCTCACGGAACTGTTCAGAGACATTATTATAAGCATCTGAAGGGAGAAGAGACATCAACGAATTCGGTAGCTACTATTTTTGCTTGGACAGGTGCACTTCGAAAAAGAGGTGAACTGGATAAGATTCCGGAACTTATTGATTTTGCTGATAAACTTGAAGCGTCTACTATAAGCACTATTGAATCGGGAAAAATGACTAAGGATCTGGCTCTTATTACATCCTTGAAAAAAGTTACTGTTCTTAATAGTGAGAATTTTATAAAAGCAATCAGGGAAACATTGGAACATAATCTATGAAAGATAAGCATGAGTTTGCAATTCCCGGAATAGGGATGAGAATAATAAAATCAGCCGTAGCTGTCTCGTTGTGTATGGTGATCAATATCATACGCGGTGAAGTCGGCATGGTTTTTTATTCCCAGCTTGCAGCTTTATGGTGCATACAAATATACCGGAGCAATACATTATCAAATGCTTTACAGCGAATGACAGGAACCGTAGTCGGTGCGGTATACGGACTGATATATATTCTGATATATCCTCACCATATTTCCGGAGAAGCTTACGGTGTTCTGTTTAATATTGGTTTTATTTTTATAGGTGTGATACTGGTAATATATTCGACGGTGCTAATAAATAAGAAGCAGGCTTCTTATTTTTCATGCGTGGTATTCTTAAGTATTGTCATAAATCATATCGGGGATATTAATCCGTATAGTTTTGTATGGAACAGATTTCTGGATACAATGATCGGAATAGTCATAGGACTTTTCTTAAATAATATGAGAATCTGTTTCAACCCTGATAGAGAAACGCTGTTTGTATCGGGAGTAGATGATATCTTAGTTGACAAGAATAATAAGGTGAGTGCATTTTCCAAGGTTGAGCTGAACAGAATGATTGAAGATGGAATGAGATTTACACTCTCTACAGTTCGCACGCCGGCTTCAGTTTTGGAGCCTTTATCAGACATAAACCTTAAATATCCGATAGTTGTAATGGATGGAGCGGCTCTTTATGACGTAAAGAATAATGAATATAAATCTGTTTTTGTAATATCACCTGATACAGCAAAAGAGCTGGTTGATCTGATAAGTGCAGATAACATGTATCCTTATATAAATGTCATAATAGATGATACGCTGCTGATATATTATAACGATACGCCTGATGAGGTGAATCAGAATCTGGTTAAGACCATGCGGACATCTCCCTATAGAAACTATATTAAGAGGGATTATCCGTGTGATGAAAAAGTTGTATATATCATGCTGCTTGATACAGATGAACGGATCAACGCATTTTATGATAAACTGATCAAACAGGAATACGATAAGTTATTAAAGATAGTCAGATATTCTTCGGAAGAGCATAGAGGCTATTCTTATATAAAAATATATAATAAAAATGCATCGAAGGATAAGATGCTTACATATTTGAAAAACAATTGTGGTATTACCCAGACATTAACGTTTGGAACTGTTGCAGGAAAAAATGATGTTGTTATAAAAAAGAATAGTTTTAATGAAATGGTAAAAAGAGTCAGAAAAAAGTACGAACCATTTACCGGAAGTTAATCGGGCTATGACCTTGAAGGAATCGAGTAAAATCGGTTCCTTTTTTTGTGTGATTTTTGCAACTGATACTATATTGTTCTTGACACAGACCGGCAATCATTATTAATATGCCGGTCATTGTATTTTTTGAGTAGAAGGAAAAGAATATCAAATTTGCTTTACAGCAGGGGACCTCGGTGCTATACTGTAGCCGTGGACGGTATTCCATAGGAAACTTTACCATGTGAGCAATTGAAAAATTGATACATATTGTTAATCTGCGCGCATGCATTCGCACACAGGCGGAGCATGACGGGCATCACATTAACATGGAAAGCTTCGAATACCTCCATCCGGATGCCTTTTGGCAGTCGGATGTTTTGTTTTTCATTGGAGGTTAAAATGCAAAAAATGACAAAAGAACAAAAAAGCCTTCAGATAAAGAAGGAAGCGAGGGCAACTCTGATTCTTTTCTTTATCTGTATGTTCTGGCACATTGGATTCGGATGGGGCCTTTCCGGCCACACCGATATCACGATTGCAAAGCTGCCGCTCTGGTGGTGGCTCAGCACACCGGGACTTTTTGTTGTGGGGCTGGTCGGAGTTATCATTCTGCTGAAGTTCGTGTTCAAAGACTTCAGCCTTGACGACGATGAAGCAGGAAAGGAGGCGCAGCATGCAGAGTAAGCAGTACGTCATCCTTGCGATACTTGTCGCTTATATGGTGTTTAACGTCCTCATCGGTATTTGGATGAGCAGACGAAATTCTTCGAAGAACGCCGGAGCAGGCTTCTTCTCAAACTATTTCATCGGCGGCCGTACGATGGGCGGCCTGGTGCTGGCTATGACGCTGGTTGCGACATACACCAGTGCAAGCTCTTTCCTCGGCGGGCCGGGGCTTGCAGCAAGCTGGGGACTGACTCAGTCGTGGGTGGCTGTAATTCAGATCGGCACAGCGTTTCTGACGCTTGGCGTGCTTGGCAAAAAGCTGGGCATAATTTCGCGCCGCATCCATGCGGTGACGATTTCGGACTATCTGAAGGTGAGATATGATTCGCCGGCTGTCGTAATTCTGTGCAGCCTTGCGCTTGTCGTATTCTTCATAACTCAGATGGTGGCACAGTTCATGGGCGGTGCGGCGCTGCTGCAGACCGTGACGGGGCTGCCTTACGAAGCGGGCTTGGTGCTGTTTGCTGCGGTTGTAATTCTCTACACGGCGGTTGGCGGCTTCACGGCGGTTGTAATCACCGATACGATTCAGGGCATTGTGATGACGATAGGAACCTTCCTGATGATATTCTTTGTGTTCGGTGCAGGCGGTGGTGCGGCTAATTTAATCGACCAAGCCAATGCTGCTGTTCCGGGATGGGATATCCTCGGTATGGGCGAGGCTGGCGCCGGCGTTTCGGCACTTTCGCCGGGTTACCTCATTTCGTTCTGGGTGCTGGTTGGAATCGGCGTTATGGGCCTGCCGCAGACTGCGGTTCGCGGAATGGGCTTTAAGGATACAAAGTCGCTTCATAGTGCGATGATTTACGGAACTATAGTAGTCGGTATACTGATGATCGGTATGCACTTTATCGGGGCGCTGGCAGGACCGCTGCTTCCTGAGGGAGGCCTCGGGAGCACTGACCAGGTGGTACCTTATATCGTGCTTAATTATATGCCTGCGTGGGCGGGCGGACTGTTCCTCGCAGCGCCGCTTGCGGCAATCATGTCAACGGTTGACTCGCTCTTGCTGCTTGCTTCTGCGACAATCATCACAGATATCTGGATGACTTATTTTGCAAAGGACAAGGTAAAGAAGGCTCTGCACAGTGACGATGCGGAGGCGGTGGCTTTCAAGGCAAAGGTTAGAAAATACAGCTTTGCGCTGACTATTATTATCGGCGTTTTGGTGTTCATCTTTGCGCTGAATCCGCCAAGCATCCTCGTTTGGGTAAACCTCTTTGCGATGGGCGGACTCGAGTCCACATTCTTCTGGCCGCTTATTGGCGGGCTTTACTGGAAGTACGGCAATTCAAAGGGTGTAATCGCCTCGGTAATTGTCGGTATTGCAACGTTTGTTTTCTTCAATTTGCACAAAATTGCGCCTTTCCATATTCACGAGATCGTGCTGGCTCTGATTGCAAGCGGTATCGCTTACTTTGTTGTGAGCCGCCTGACAAAGGAAGAGCTGCCTGAGCATGTGCTGAAAAAATGCTTCTAGGCGGCAGAGATGCAGGTATTGTGAGAGTGAAGGTGTGAAATGTGTGATAGTGGTAGCGTGAAACGTGTGCGAGTGGTGATGTGAAATGGTTCTTGATAGGCAGGTTGCGGAGTTTTACCGCGAAAAGATAGAAAAAAAGGCGTTTTTCGTGCCGGGCGTGGGGCTTGAAGCCCTGCGCGCCGGTGCGGATGCTGCCTTTAACGATAAAGAATTTGTGACGGATATCGCGTTTTCTGAGGATCGGCTTGTTTCATTCGGCACGGTGGCAACGGGTGCGCCGCGCTACCTGGTAAAGCCTGAGTTTGCGGCTTTTGCAGGGTTTGTACAAGCTGTGACAGAGGCGGAGGTTCCGAGCCTGAGGGTGCGCATATTTCGCCCGACTCTGACGGACGAAGTACTGCCGGTGGTTTTGTATTTCCACGGCGGAGGCTTTGTGCTGCACAACATTGCAAGCCATGATGCGCTGACGCGGCAGATTTCCAAAGAATGGAATGCTGTTGTGATTTCGGCGGAGTACAGACTTTGCCCGGAAAATAAATATCCTGCATATCTGCAGGATGCGTGGGCGCTGCTTTGCTGGGTACGTGAGAATGCGGGTGGGCTTAATATCGACCCGTCAAGGATCATACTTTCAGGCGACAGCGCGGGCGCAACGATTTGCGCTGCTGTGAGCAAGCTGGCGGCGATGGTGGAAAGCTGCGACTGTCCGATGATTTATGCCCAGGTTCTCTTTTACGGGGAATATGGGACGGTGATGCCGGAGCAGTCGGAATCTATGAAGGAGTTCGGCGGCGGGGACTATGTCCTGCCGCGCGAAATGATAGATTATTTTAAGGAATTGACCGTGCCAAAGGATTTGAGCGGGGAGGACCCGTTCTTTTATCCGGGCAGGTGTGGTACGGACGAAAGCACCTGTGACCTTGATTTGCGCGCTCTTTCGGGTATGCCGCGCACAATCGTGGTGAGCGCAGAATGCGACCCGCTCCGGGACGACGGCGAAGCCTTCGCGGCGGCGCTGCGCGCCGCCGGCGCGGATGTCACGGACATCCGCGCTCCCGGAGCCATGCACGGTTTTCTCCTGTACTGGCACAAATTCGATTTTGCACGGAAAATAATCACAGAGATTGGGCAGCTTTTAAAGGCAGCCGATTGCTGACCAAACCAAGCTGAATATAACAGTCTTACGCAATAAAAAGAGGGCCGATGCGCAGCACCGACTCTCTTTTTATCTTATCCATTATTTCCTTTTTTCGTTATGTGATTTAATTTTGATTTTCCCTTTTAAGTAATAATCCGCATCCCAAATACTCGCCTTGTCCTTTACCTGCATAATCCAGAAGATACCCAAGATTACGGCAAGCGCTCCGAACATCCCTATCGTTAAACCGATAGCCCAAAGATCTGACCTTATAGCCATACAAAGGACAATAGGCAGTATCAGCGCGAGAAATGCCAGTGAAAGCGTTTTCCTTGCGCTCATTGGCAGCTCGCCTATGAATTTTCCGGTCTGCCCGTTCATCGCAAAACGATAAACACTATCGTTAAAGCGGGTAGTCAGCAGCCATACAGGCAGCAGTGCGTAGTGAGAAGATTTGATGGAAAGCTGCACATTGCCTGAAAGCTCCTCAAGAATCCTTTTATGATTGAGTTCCTTTTTTGCCTGTGAAAGGGAACTCTTTTTTATGCGCTCCCGGGCGCGTTTCTCATCTTCCTTTGCGTCTTCATCGAGTCTTTCTGCAAGCATTCCCGGCAGATACCCTGCCGAAAAGGGCTGCAGATCCGACAAATCATAAGGCTCTATATTATCCATCAGATCGTCTGCAATCCGTTTTGAAGCATCAGCCGGAACCTTTTCAAATTCCAGACTGCCTGTCACTTCCTCCGTGAACTGCTCCGATTTTTTATCGTAGGTCACAAAGCTCGCCTTTATTTCCGCAGAACCGTCATAGAGTCTGAATGGCACATAAATGCCCTGAACATCGTCTATATCGAGCTTGCGCCGAAATACCTTCGGCTGCATAAACCGCTTGAAGAGATTTCTCTTTCGGTAGCTTTCGTATGCAGCGAGCACATCACCCTTTTCCTTTGCGAAAGGAATGACATAGTCAGGCTTTAAAAGCCCCGAAAGCTGCGCAGGCACCACGGCATTGTTTCCGCAGTAAGGGCACGTCAGTGCCGCCGTTACGCTGCTTGAATACATCTCTGCGCCGCAGGCAGTGCATCTGAATGCGGATAGATTCCCATCGGATATTTTCGCTGTCTCATCATTTGAGACAGCCTTTATATTAAATTCGCGCGGCTCTGTTTTTTCGCCGCAGTGATCGCAGCAAAGCATTTGAAGCTTTACGTCAAAGCGCAGCGGCGCACCGCAGTGCGGGCAGCGGGCAGCTTCGGCCTTTAGTGAAGTATCAGTCATACATTCCTCCTCACGGAAATATTAACAGATACCATAGTCTTTTGCAAGGCGTTTACTACCGCTGCCACCACACTTACTTTTTATGGCAGCAGCCGCACATGGCACAATTTGAGCAGCTGCAGCCGCAGGAAGATTTGCCTTTGCGTCTGTCCACTACCAGCTTTCTGATAATGAGCACAACGACGCAGGCCAGAAGTATGCTTATTATCCAATCTGCCATTTTAGTAATTCCTTTCCTTTAATCTCGTTTCTTCTGTGTATTTCTTGAAGAAAAGCATGTAAATCATGACTCCGAGCACGATGGCTGCCGCAATCAGACCGATTACATTCACATTTCCGGTGAATAATCCGCCAAACTGGTTGATCATCAAAGCTATCGCATAAGCGAATCCGCACTGATAACCGATTGCGAACCATGTCCACTTTGTGTTGTTCATTTCGCGCTTGATTGCGCCGATAGCCGCAAAGCAAGGTGCACAGAGCAGGTTGAATACGAGGAACGAAAAGCCCGTAACACTTGTGAACGCATTTGCCAGTGCTTCCCAAGCGGTGAGCTCGCCGCTTCCGTAGAGAATACCCATAGTGCCGACGATATTTTCCTTTGCCACAAGGCCTGTGATCGAAGCAACGGCTGCCTGCCAGTTGCCCCAGCCCAGAGGTGCGAAAAGCCAAGCGATTCCGCCGCCGATCTTTGCCAGGATTGACATGTCGAGCTCGTCTTCTGAGAGCATTCTGAATCCATCCTCCGCAAAGCCAAAGAAGCTTGTGAACCAGATGATAATCGTCGAGAGGAGAATGATTGTGCCGGCCTTTTTAATAAATGACCAGCCACGCTCCCACATAGAGCGGAGTACGTTTCCGAGTGTCGGCATATGATAAGGAGGCAGCTCCATAACAAATGGTGCAGGCTCGCCCGAGAACATCTTTGTCTTTTTGAGCATGATACCTGAAATAACGATTGCCGCCATTCCGATAAAGTAAGCCGAGGTTGCAACCCAAGCGGAGCCGTTAAAGATTGCGCCTGCGATCATCGCTATGAAAGGCACCTTTGCGCCGCAAGGGATAAAGGTTGTAGTCATAATTGTCATTCTGCGGTCACGCTCGTTTTCTATTGTACGACTGGCCATAACACCCGGCACGCCGCAGCCAACGCCGACAAGCATTGGAATGAAGGACTTACCCGACAGTCCGAACTTACGGAACACTCTGTCGAGCACGAATGCGATACGAGCCATGTAGCCGCACGATTCGAGGAATGCAAGCATGATGAACAGAACAAGCATCTGAGGCACGAAGCCGAGAACCGCACCGACTCCGGCTACGATACCGTCCAAGATCAGGCCGCTGAGCCACTCCGAAGCACCTGCCGCCTCAAGGCCGCTTCCGACAAGTACAGGGATACCCGGAACCCAGGTGCCGTAATCAGCCGGATCAGGCTCATCACCGATTGCATCGAGTGTTGCAAGCGCAGCGTTATAGTCATCGATTGTTGCTTCCTCTTCGGAGATTTCGAGAGTTTCGTCATCAAGCACCTCATAGGTGAATGTATCGCCGTCAAGCGCACCGTTTTCTTCGATATAGATGTCATATCCGTCAACTATTGCACTCGCCTCGCCGTACTCCTCACTGATTTCACCGTAGCCACCATCCATTCCGAAGAGGTGGAAGCCGTCTCCGAACAGTCCGTCGTTTGCCCAGTCTGTTGCCGGAGCACCTACGCCTACCATTGCAATCCAGTAAACGAGGAACATTATAACCGCAAAAATCGGAAGACCGAGCCAGCGGTTTGTAACCACTTTATCGATTTTGTCCGAGCTGGTCAAGCTGCCCGCATTATGCTTTCTGTAGCAGGACTTGATTACTTCCGCGATGTATATGTAACGCTCGTTTGTGATGATGCTTTCGGCATCGTCATCGAGCTCATTTTCAGCCGCCAGGATATCGTTTTCGATATGAGCGAGCGTATCCTTTGGAATATTGAGGCGCTCGAGAACCTTTTCGTCGCGCTCAAAGACTTTGATTGCGTACCAGCGCTGCTGCTCTTCAGGCAAGCCGTGTACTGCTGCTTCCTCAATGTGAGCTATAGCATGCTCTACAGGGCCGGAGAAGGTGTGCATTGGGACGGTCTTTGCATTCTGTGCGGCCGCAATTGCAGCTTCGGCAGCTTCCTCGATGCCTGTTCCCTTCAGGGCCGAGATTTCAACAACTCTGCAGCCAAGCTTTTCAGCAAGCCCCTCTGTGTCGATCTTGTCGCCATTTTTACGCACAACGTCCATCATGTTGACAGCGAGTACGACAGGAATGCCGAGCTCTGTCAGCTGGGTTGTGAGGTAAAGGTTTCTTTCAAGATTGGTTCCGTCGATGATGTTCAGGATAGCATCGGGACGCTCACCAATCAGATAATTTCTGGCTACCACTTCCTCGAGTGTGTACGGAGAAAGTGAGTATATTCCCGGAAGGTCGGTAATGGTAATACCATCGTGCTTTTTCAGTTTTCCTTCCTTTTTTTCTACTGTAACTCCCGGCCAGTTTCCGACAAACTGATTGGAACCGGTCAGGGCGTTAAATAGCGTTGTTTTACCGCTGTTCGGGTTGCCGGCAAGGGCAATTCTGAGATTCATGATATTTCATCCTTTCCGTTTTCAAAATTGATTATTCTACTTCAATCATTTCAGCATCCGCTTTGCGAATCGAGAGTTCGTAATTTCTTACGGTTACTTCAATCGGATCACCGAGCGGCGCCACCTTGCGAACATATATGGGTGTGCTCTTTGTAATGCCCATGTCCATGATGCGGCGTCTTACGGCTCCTTCACCGTGCAGGCGAACAACCACTGCTGTTTCGCCGATTTTGACATCTCTTAGTGTTTTCAATTCCGTGTCCTCCTTATACTTTAAACCATAATTTTTCTTGCCAGCTCATCGCTGACAGCAACGCGGCTTTCCTTTACCTTTACGATAATGTTCCCGCCAAAGATGCTGACAACGCTGATTTCGCCCCCGACGTTAAAGCCGAGGTCCGCCAGATGTTTTTTAACTTCCGGTGTGCCGCCAATCTTTTTTATGATTTGCACTTGGTTAAGTTCTGCAAAATTCAGAGGTATCATTTTTTCTCCTCCTAAAGTTTACTAATTAGCTTAGGCTAACTTGTGCCTTTAAAAAATGTTAGTCATCGCTAACCATATTTATTGTAGTTAGCTTTGTCTAACTTGTCAAGTGGGCTTAGAAAAATATTTAAGATTTCAATATTCAGAATACGACTCGAAATGCGTTGCTTTTTTTACTACTTTATGCTAATCTAGGTGTATCTTATAGGAGGTGTCGTTATGGCAATGCTTGAATCCGGAGAAATGTATTTGGAAACTATACATGTCCTTTCACAGAAATCTGCAAGTGTCAGGAGTATTGATGTGGCGGAGGAAATGGGCTTTTCGCGTCCTTCGGTCAGCCGTGCGATGGGGATCCTGAAGAAAGACGGCTTTATCGAAATTGATGGGCAGGGCTTTATAAAGCTTACCGAAAAGGGAGAAAAGCAGGCGATGAGAATATACGAAAGGCATGTGCTGCTGACTGATTTATTTGAAAGAATCGGTGTCAGCAAAGAAACTGCCGAAGAGGACGCCTGCCGTATAGAGCATTATCTGAGCGATGAGACGTTCGAAGCTATAAAGGCGCGCATGAAGTTATATGAAAAATAAAAAGCGGCAAGCCGCTTTTTTTATTGCTGATATTTCTGCTATTTCTGCATTACTTGCACAGCCCCTTCAGGAACAAAGGGAGCACCTGCTGGGAGTACTGGCAGAGCGAATAATTGCCGTTGCATAGGCACCAGTCGTACATCATGCCGCGCTCGAATACCGCATACGCCTTTGTAATGTCGTTTATGGAAAGATCGTCGCGGAACAGTCCCTTTTCCTGGCCTTCGATGGTAATCTGCCTGAGAAGCTTGTAATATGTGCGGTCGGGCTCCAAAAGGTGGCGTTCGCCCTTTGTCACGAGCTGGGTGCTGAAAAGCCTGCACAGCAGGGAAACGGAGACCGTGTTTTCAATCATCAGGAAAAGCTCCCTGTTCATATAGACCAGTTTGTCAAGAGGGCTCATGCCTGCATCGATGGTTTCCGTTATTTCGTCGTATTTTTCGTCAAAGAGGACGGAAAGGGAACCGAGCAGGGCATCCTTTGACTCGAAATAGTGATAGAATGAGCCCTTTGAAGTGTTTGAAGCTTCAACTATGTCATCAATTGTCGTGTTGTCATACCCATATTTATAGAAAAGCTGCCATGCCGCAGTCACTATGCGTGACTTAGTTTGATTTTTGGCGGATTTTTTCATTTTTTGACTCCTTTTCGAAATGTTTTAATTTTGTTTCTAAATCAAGTCTATAATTGAGTTTACTATAAAATTGCTGTAATTTCAAGAGATATTAGAGAAATCTACGATAGATACTAATAAAAAGTCTACGATTTAGTCGATATTTCACTCAAGATAGAAAAATGATATTATGCAAGGGTAGAATTTGAAAAGACTTCAAAAGGAGAGACAAAGTGTTTACATCGGAAACAATAGTATTTATTCTGTACTTCGTAATTTTGTTTTTCGTCGCTATGGTGTTTTTCTTTAACGGCGGGAACAGAAATCAAAAAGACTATTTCCTCGGCGGCCGCACCATGGGACCATGGGTTACGGCAATGTCAGCGCAGGCATCGGACATGTCCGCTTGGCTCCTCATGGGGCTGCCGGGTTCCATACTTGCTTTTGGCTTCGGGCAGATCTGGATCGGCATCGGTCTTGCGCTCGGAACCGCGGCCAATTGGATATTATGTGCAAAGAGACTCAGAAAGTTTTCAAAGGTTGCGGGCGATGCCATTACGCTTCCTCAGTATCTGACAAATCGCTTTAAGAGCGAAAAGAACACTCTTCAGGTTATCTGCGCAATCATTTTTTTAATTGCATTCACAGTATATGTAGCCTCTGCTTTCGTTGCGGGGACATCCGTGTTTACGATGCTTTTCCCAAGCATGCCTGAAAAGACAGCGATGATTCTCTTCGCACTCATCATTGTGGGCTACACATTCCTCGGAGGATTTAAGGCCGTCTGCTGGACAGACTTTTTCCAGGGGCTCTTAATGCTGATTGCGCTTTTGGCCATTCCTATCATTGTTATGGCGACTCAGAATCTCGACACATCAGCTTTGGCAAATGTGTATGAATATACCGATGCCTCCGGGCAGGTGGTGTCCTGCAACTTCGGCTCAGGTCTCTTTTCTGCATCGTGGAAGGATGTCGTATCCGGCCTTGCATGGGGGCTTGGCTATTTTGGCATGCCGCATATCATTGTGCGCTTCATGTCTATAGAAAAGCCTTCGATGATAAAGAAGTCTGCCGCAGTGGCAATCGTGTGGGTGGTTCTTTCGCTTGGCGCAACCTGCCTCGTTGCTTACTTCGCGAGAATGATCGTTGCGGAGGAGCTGCTTACAGTAGGTGCGCAGAAGACGGTCTTCATCGTGATGGCGCGTAAGTTCTTCCCACCGGTTATTTCGGGCTTCCTCCTGGCAGCAATCATGGCCGCATCGGTGTCGACCGCCGACTCCCAGCTGCTGGTGGCTTCGAGCTCGTTTACGTCAGACCTCTACAAGCCGCTCATTCGCAAAGATGCCGCAGAGAGGGAAGTTCTCTGGGTGGGCAGAGTGGCTGTAATAATAATCGCTGTTGTGGCTTTCATGATAGCATCCTCCAAAGGCTCGGGCGCTCAGGCCATCATGAATCTGGTAGAGAACGCCTGGGGTATCTTCGGCGCAGCCTTCGGCCCTGTAATGATTCTCTCCTTCTTCTGGAGGCGTTTCAATTACAAGGGCGCGGTCTGCGGCGTTATTACCGGTGCAGCGGTTGACATCCTGTGGCTGATATTCCTGTCGGGAGCAACGGGCATATATGAAATTCTGCCGGGATTTGCAGCAGGAGCTGTTGCAGCTGTAATTGCAACGCTTGTGAGCAAGGCACCGGATGCCGAAGTAACCGCAATCTTCGACAAGGCCAGCAGCACCACCTTCGACGACTAGGCGAATCTGGGGACAAGGCGAATCTGGGGACAGGCACCAAATTAGAAAAAATTCCATTTCGGGGACAGGCACCAAATTAGAAAAAATTCCATTTCGGGGACAGGTCGGAATGGAATTTTTTGTATAATTATTGGATAAAAGTTTAGAAATCGACTGACAGAATCGCAGAAAAGGGTTAAAATATGTATGGATAACAAAACATCGTGCATACTTCATGCATATTGCGTAGAGTTAATTAATTATTCGGACCTGTCCCCAAAGTGGAAAAAAGGCTAATTTGGTGCCTGTCCCCAAATTTGCGGAAATTCCAATTTGGTGCCTGTCCCCAGATTGGAATGAGGATATTAATAGCTGAAGACGAAAAAGAAATAGCAAAAGGGCTGAAGTTTATACTCGAAAAGCAAAAGCTTTCGGTGGACATAGCCGGCGACGGTGAGGAAGCCATGGATTTTTTCGAAACCACTCAGTACGACGTGGTCGTTTTGGATATAATGATGCCGCGCAAAAACGGCCTCGAGGTCCTAAAGGAAATCCGTGCGCGGAAGTCTGAGGTGCCTGTGCTGATGCTTACGGCAAAGGCCGAAATCGAAGACCGCGTGGCAGGGCTCGAAGCAGGTGCCGACGACTACCTGCCCAAGCCTTTCGCAACGGCAGAGTTTGTCGCAAGGGTAAAGGCACTGTCGCGCAGAAACAGCGGCTACACAGGCAATCTCATAGAGTTTGCAGGAACAAGCCTTGACTGCGACCGCTACGAGCTGGTCTGCGGTGAGCGGCACGCAGCACTGAACAACAAGGAGTACCAGCTGGCTGAACTCTTTTTCCGAAACCCCCGCATTGTCTTCTCGACAGAAAAGCTTATGGATAAGATATGGGGGCTGGATTCGGATGCGGAAATAGCGGTAGTTTGGACTTATATAGGCTTTGTCAGGAAAAAACTGCGAAGCATCTGCTCCGAAGCTGAAATAAAAACCGTGCGAGGTGCGGGATATCTGTTGGAGGAAACGAAATGATTAAAAAAATGCGTAAAAGGTTCGTTCTTTCGGCACTGCTTGCATTTGCACTCGTGATGGCGGTTATTATCTCAGGCATAAATATTGTTAATTATGTTCAAACTGCAGACAAGCAGGATAGGATGACAAGCATGCTCCTCAGAACGGGAGAGATGCAACCGCCTGCACCGCCCGAAAAGCCCGATGCCGAGCCAAAGCTCCCAGGTGATATGCGTGAGTTTGGCAGAGAAGCCCAGTTCACTACCAGGTTTTTCACTGTCACGCTGACAGAGGATGGCGAAATCGAAAGCATAAATGCGGACTATATTTCCGAAATAGATGAAGAAACCGCAGAGGAATATGCAAAGGCGGTGCTTGCAAAGGGCAGTGAAACAGGCTATTACGAATATTTCAGGTACAGAATCGGCGAAAGCGATGCCGGGGCAAAAGTACTTTTCCTCAACTCGGAAACACAGATTCAGTATATGAAAAGCCTTGCCCTTCTTTCGGTAACAATAGGAATAATCAGTCTGGCGGCCGTTCTGGTGCTGATAATAATCTTCTCCGGAAGGGCAATCAGGCCGTTTGCAAAGAATATCGAAAGGCAAAAGCAGTTCATCACCGATGCGGGGCATGAGCTGAAGACCCCTATTACGTCAATTGCGACAAGCGCAGACATCGCCGCTATGGAGCACGAAGGCGACGAATGGATAGAAAACATACAAAAGCAGACAGCAAGACTCAGCAAGCTGACGACAAACCTTGTCGCACTTTCCAGACTTGACGAAGAGCAGCCCTTCCCGGACAAGGCAGAGTTTTCGCTCACCGAGGCCGCATGGGAGATATCGGAGCCGTTTCCGGCACTGGCAAAAGCGCGCGGCAAGCTCTACGACGAGAGCATCGAAGAAGGCCTCAGCTGCTATGGAAGCAGAGAAGCAGTGCAGCAGATAATTTCCATACTCCTCGACAATGCTGTAAAGTATTCGGCAGGAAAAGGAAACATCAGCCTAAAGGTTTACGGCAAAGGCAAAAACAATATAATAGAAGTCAGCAATGATTGCAGGTTTGACAGGGAAATCGACCCTGAAAGACTTTTCGACAGATTTTACAGAGTTGAGGACTCCCATTCCACGAGCACAGGAGGGACGGGAATTGGGCTTTCAATGGCTAGGGCTATTGCGGAAGCGCACAAGGGACACATTGAAGCGACTCTTACGGGGCGAGATAAAATTACTTTTAAAGTAACCATATAGATTGAACTAACGATTTAGAGTATGTGAGTGAGAATAATGAAGAGGTCTTTAAATCAAAAGAACAAATATATGTTGCTCCTTTTGGCATTCATATTTGTAGTGAATGTTTCGCTTGGCGTAGCACTTACGCGAGAATCCAGCGTTGCCATGAAGGAGCAGATACAGGCCAGGATGCTTGATGTGTCAAATGTGGCGGCATCTATGATTGACGGAGATGTGCTGGCAAATATTCAGGCAGACGATTTTTACAGCCCGGAGTATCAGGATATCAAGGATACCATGAGGCATTTCCAAGACAATGTTGAGCTCCGATACATTTATTGCGTTCGCAAAGTAGGCGAAAATGAGTTCATTTTCACGATAGATGCTGAAACCGAAGACCCTGCCGATTTTGGCGAGCCGGTTGTCTATACCGATGCTCTTTACAGGGCAAGTCTCGGCGAGGCCAGTGTCGACAATGAACCGTATGAGGACAGGTGGGGCCGCTTTTACAGTTCTTACTCTCCGGTTTTCAGTTCCCAAAATGAAGTGGTGGGAATAGTTGCGGTGGATTTCGATGCCAGATGGTACGAGGGAAACGTAAGACGCCAGCAGATTACGGTCTTTATAAACGCATGTCTTTCGGTGGGGCTGGGCTTTCTGATCGTGCTGGCTATTCTTTCTCAGTCCAAAAA
>JAEEGF012039656.1_pt1 | contig 21061 bp, 15 predicted proteins | sample 9134171 | NCBI WGS metagenome assembly JAEEGF01 (sample SAMN16246542, study PRJNA631951) | gut metagenome | biome: gut microbiome; feature: rumen; material: AP-attached | host: Bos | place: Iran: Karaj | collected 2018-10 | reverse complement strand
CCTACAGTATTCATATCCTACTCTGGAGAGGCACTAGACTACAAGGCACCATTGTTAAAAGCATTGCATGCTGTCAATGTTGCAGCTACAGAAGTATGTCATTATTTCGACCCTACAGTCAAGAAGGTAACATCCAACCTCGGTTGGGAACAAGAGTATTTCCTCGTTGATGAAGGACTTTATGCCGCACGTCCGGACTTATTGCTAACAGGTCGTACGCTGATGGGACACGACAGTGCCAAGAACCAGCAGATGGACGACCACTATTTCGGCTCTATTCCCGAGCGCGTGGCTTCCTTCATGCGTGAACTGGAAATCGAAGCTTTGGAACTGGGCATCCCTTGCAAGACTCGTCATAACGAGGTGGCTCCTAACCAGTTTGAATTGGCACCTATCTTCGAGGACACCAATCTTGCAGTTGATCACAACATGCTGTTGATGTCGTTGATGAAGCGTGTAGCTCGCAAGCATGGATTCCGCGTTTTGTTGCATGAGAAGCCGTTTGCAGGTATCAACGGAAGTGGCAAGCACAATAACTGGAGTTTATCAACCGACAATGGCGTACTGTTGCATGCGCCAGGCAAGACGCCAGAACAAAACCTGCGTTTCGCCACCTTCATCGTTGAGACGCTCATGGGTGTATATCGCCATAACGGACTGCTGAAGGCTTCCATTATGAGTGCCACAAACGCTCATCGTCTAGGTGCTAACGAGGCTCCTCCAGCCATCATCTCATCGTTCTTAGGGAAGCAGGTTTCTGAGTTGCTGGATCATATCGAAATGGCTGATCGTGAGAATATTCTTTCTATGGATGGCAAGCAGGGTATGAAGATGGATATCCCCGAGATTCCCGAGTTGTTTATCGACAACACTGACCGTAACCGTACTTCTCCATTCGCTTTCACAGGCAATCGTTTTGAGTTCCGCGCTGTAGGTTCAGAAGCCAATTGTGCCAGCGCAATGATTACCCTCAACAGTGCAGTAGCCGAGGCTCTTTTCAACTTTAAAAAACGTGTGGATGCCCGCATCGCCGAGATAGAGAACGATTTCGAGGGGTCAGGGCATAATCCTGTAATGCACGCCGTCATCGATGTTTTGCGTGAAGACATCATGACTTGCAAGCCAATACGTTTCGATGGTAATGGTTATAGCGACGAGTGGGTAGTTGAGGCTGAGAAGCGTGGACTTGATGTTGAGAAATCATGCCCGGAGATTTTTAAAAGCTATCTCGCCCCAGAGAGCATACAGATGTTCGAAAGCCTCGGCGTAATGACCCGCAAGGAATTAGAGGCTCGCAATGAAGTTAAATGGGAAACCTACACGAAGAAAGTTCAGATTGAAGCCCGTGTTTTAGGCGACATCTCAATGAACCACATCATTCCTGTAGCTACCCGTTATCAGACAGCATTGTTGAAAAATGTAGATAGTGTCTCAAAGCTGTTCCCTTCCGATAAAGCAGAAAAGTTGAATGCGCGCAATCTGAAGATCATTGAGGAGATTGCCATGCGAACCAGCACCATTGAGGCTGGTGTAGAGGAGCTTGTCAACGCCCGGAAGGTAGCCAACAAGATAGAGGGTGAGTACGAAAAGGCAGTTGCTTACCACGATACGATAGCACCTAAGTTTGATGCTATTCGATATGAAATTGACAAGCTGGAGCTGATTGTTGACGACAGTCTGTGGCCATTGCCAAAATATCGAGAGTTGTTATTTATCCGTTAATACCTTTGACTCATGTGATACGCTGATTTTTCAGGGTAACACGATTGTTTGAAGTTTGTGAGGGGACCTGAGGCTGTGATAGCTTTGGGTCCCTAAAATTTCTAAGCAATCATATAGCAGTTGGCCAAAAATCAGACACCGATGTTATTGCCTTTTTAATTTTAGAAAGAAAACAACCTACACCCTTACACCATTTCAAGATACATGTTGATACTTATGTATTATCGAGGAGTATGTTAGGGTGTAGGGGTGTAGGTACATCTCAATTCTAAATTCTCTGGAGAATTTTGGTACCAGCTATAGGTAAACGGGTGGTTTACTTCCGCTAAGCCCAACTTTTAGTTCCTCTAAGCTCTCCTTTTCAAATGCAGCAATAAATAATGGTACATATATACTGATTTGACATAATTATCAATTCAGGACCTTTGTGGTCCATCGCATTATCCATCCCTGCCCCATGACGAATGTTGTAGGTTTGCATCGTGATGGTTTCAGGAGCCGTGGTTTGCGCCAGCATTGACAGCGAGCTTATTTTTTCATGCTGCTGACATAAACTGCCGTTATTATAAGAAATGCCTACTAATATTCACCGAAGAACTTACTATAGGTCGTTGGGAAGTTAGCTATGGGTAGCCGCAATATCTGCCAAGGGTCACCGCAGTATCTCCCATACCCCTATAGAAATGCCTCCTTTCAGTAATAGCAGGATACTGCGACGGGGCATAGCAAAGCCTACGTCGGATGATAGAAGGCATTGCCGTCTATACAAGCATTTCGTAATATCTTTTTTAAAGCAGTTTTTTCTTTTCCTATGCCTTTTGCTAGTTTGTTAAATTGGAATATATTATTTCTTCTTTAGTAATAGTACTCCTGCAATGGCTAAGAACAAACTTGCGATGATGACCTTCATGTCAGGCAGGATGATAACAGGAATTTTCGCCATTTGTATGTCACCTAATTGTAACCAGCAGTAAACTGCGAGGAGTGTGGCAGCGAGGTTATGCCCTGCATGTAGTATCACGCTATACCAGATGTTTCGCGACCAAATAAACACAAATCCATAGACCAGGGAACTGATAAAAGCACCAGGGAAGTTACGCACGTGAAGCATTCCAAACAAAAATGCCATCACCACGCAGACAACGATTATTGCGCTTCGGCGGCGGAAGGGAGAAATCGCCATTTGTCTGAAGCATAGCTCTTCGAGCACAGGGGCAAGTAATACTGCATGTATGCTGGATAGAAGGTCATCACGCAATTCTTCTGTCGTGTAGATCAGCGATTCCATCTGGACTGGCTGAGCCAGTGACGTCATGCCATATACGATATACCCTTCTGCAACAAGCCATAGAGGCGCTATCAACAACAGTCCCAAAAAGACGAAAATAGTAGGCAACTTCAGTGGAAATTGTTCTGCTGTAGGGAATATTTTCGGTTCGACGTATTGCACAAGATAGAACGTCATTGCAATGCCCACCAATGTAATTAGCCATGTCAGCATTTCGCTAACAATGGTCGGATTATTGTCAGCGACAGGCAGCGCTGTTATGTAAATAATCGCTATACCATAAACAGCCGATAGAATGGGCATCAGGGGCTTAAAAAAGCTGGCAAATTTGTTCATGTCATATTTCTGATTTATCTTAAATAATGCGACGTTCTTGTTCAAATGCTCTTTGAATACAACATCTTGGGCCAGTCTCAATTTTGTGACATTGTGACAATAAGACAATAAGACAATAAGACAATAAGATGGTATAAGAAAAGAGAGGGAAGCATCGGCTCCCCCCTCTCTTCATTATGTTGCACAAGGATTATGCTACTGCATTAGCTTCTGCCTTCTTGCGCTTCTTCTCTGCCTCCTCAGCAAGGAGGTCCTCAACTGCAGCTTGAGCAGCAGCCAGACGAGCGATAGGAACGCGGAATGGAGAGCAGCTCACATAGTTCAGACCTACACGGTGACAGAACTTAACGGATGATGGCTCACCACCATGCTCACCGCAGATACCGCAGATAAGCTCTGGACGGGTGTTGCGACCCTTCTTAACAGCCATATCGATGAGCTGACCAACACCTTCCTGGTCGAGCACCTGGAATGGGTCAACGTTCAAGATCTTCTTCTCCAGATATACTGGCAAGAAGCTGGCGATATCGTCACGGCTATAGCCGAAAGTCATCTGAGTCAAGTCGTTGGTTCCGAAGCTGAAGTACTCGGCATGCTTAGCAATCTTATCAGCTGTCAGAGCAGCACGAGGAATCTCGATCATGGTACCGATGCGGAAACGAACCACAATGCCTTCATCCTTGAACATCTTCTCAGCTGTTTCACGGATCACCTTCTCCTGTACGTCGAACTCATTGACCATACCAATCAGTGGCACCATGATTTCAGGACGTGGGTCATAACCTTCCTTGCGCAGCTTGATGGCAGCACCGAGGATGGCACGTGTCTGCATAGCGGTGATTTCTGGATAGGTATTGCCCAAGCGGCAACCACGATGGCCCAACATTGGGTTACTCTCACTCAAGTTAGCCACACGCTGTTGAATTTCCTGAACTGTAACACCCATATCCTCTGCCATTGCCTGCTGACCAGCCAGATCGTGAGGTACGAACTCGTGCAATGGTGGGTCAAGCAGACGGATGTTAACTGGGCAGTTGTCCATTACCTTCAAGATTTCGTAGAAGTCAATCATCTGGTAAGGCAGGATCTTCTCCAAAGCAGCCTCACGACCTTCTTTAGTTTCTGCCAGAATCATCTCACGCATAGCGCGAATCTTCTTAGCCTCGAAGAACATATGCTCTGTACGGCACAGACCAATACCCTCAGCACCGAAGCTGTGAGCTACGGCAGCATCACGAGGAGTATCAGCATTGGTACGTACATGCAGCTTGGTATATTTGTCGCAGAGGTACATCAATTCAGCGAAGTCGCCACTTACCTCAGCAGCCTTGGTATCGATACGGCCTTCATAAACCTCACCTGTGCTACCGTTGAGTGACAGGTAGTCGCCCTCATGCAGAACGGTGTCGCCAATGGTCAGCGTCTTGTTCTTGTAGTCAACAATCATGGCACCTGCACCTGTTACGCAGCACTTACCCATACCACGAGCCACAACGGCAGCGTGGCTGGTCATACCACCACGGCAGGTTACAATACCCTGAGCAACGGCCATACCAGCCAAGTCCTCAGGAGAAGTCTCCATACGAACCAGGATGACACGCTTGCCCAAGCCATGAACGCGAGCAGCATCGTCAGCAAAGAAAGTGATATGTCCACAGGCAGCTCCTGGAGATGCTGGCAAACCACGAGTCAGCACCTTGGCGCGACGCTGTGAGCGAGGCTCGAATACAGGGTGCAGCAACTCATCAAGCTTGTTAGGCTCGCAGCGCATGATAGCTGTCTTCTCATCGATAACATCCTCACGCAGCAGGTCCATAGCAATCTTCACCATGGCGGTACCTGTGCGCTTGCCGTTACGAGTCTGCAGGAACCAGAGCTTGCCTTCCTGTACGGTGAACTCCATATCCTGCATGTCCTTATAGTGTTTCTCCAGCTTATCCTGGATAGCATACAGCTGCTTGTAGATGTCAGGCATTGACTCTTCCATTGAAGGATACTTGCTGGCACGTTCTTCCTCGCTGATGCCCTGCATCTTTGCCCAACGGCGTGAACCCTCGAGGGTAATCTGCTGAGGAGTACGGATACCTGCTACCACGTCTTCACCCTGTGCATTTACCAGATACTCACCGTTGAAAACATTCTCGCCAGTACCTGCATCACGGCTGAAGCATACGCCAGTAGCAGAAGTGTCACCCATGTTACCGAATACCATTGCCATTACGCTGACAGCGGTACCCCACTCTGAAGGTATGCCTTCCATCTTACGATAGAGGATGGCGCGCTCGTTCATCCAGCTGTCGAACACAGCGCAGATAGCACCCCACAACTGCTCAACTGGGTTGTCTGGGAAGTTCTTGCCTGTGCGCTCCTTAATGGCTTCCTTGAACAGTTTCACCAACTTGCGGAGCTCATCCACATTCAGGTCTTTGTCGAGCTTGATGCCACGCTCTTCCTTTACCTTCTCTATAATAGCTTCGAAAGGATCAATTTCTGTCTTGTCAACTGGTTTCATGCCCAGCACCACATCGCCATACATCTGTACGAAACGGCGGTAGCTATCATATACGAAACGCTCGTTGCCTGTTTTCTTCACCATACCCTCAGCCACCTTGTCGTTAAGACCCAGGTTCAGAATGGTATCCATCATACCAGGCATAGATGCACGTGCGCCAGAGCGAACGGACACCAACAACGGGTTCTTTGGATCACCAAACTTGCTGTTCATCAACTTCTCAATGTGAACTACTGCTTTTTCTACATCATCTTTGAGGAGGGCGATTACGTCGTCCTTACCCTTCTGGAAATACTCGTTGCAGACTTCTGTAGTAATGGTGAAGCCTGGAGGAACAGGAACACCAATCAGGTTCATCTCGGCACAGTTGGCACCCTTACCGCCTAAAAGGTTGCGCATGTCGGCGCGTCCTTCAGCCTGGCCGTTACCAAAAGTATAAACTCTTTTGTCTTCCATAATAAATGCTATAAAGTTTAATTAAATTATTGTCAAAATTGTGGGGTACACCACACATTGCACCCTTATTAGCATGCAAAGATACGGTCTTTTTTTATATTTTTTGATTTTTTATTCAAAAAAGAGGGAGAAAAAGGCGTTTTATTTTGCAATGTTAGTTTTTATTCTTAATTTTGCAGCCGTTATGATGAAAATGAGGAGGGGCTTAAGGCTCCTTTTTTTATTTTACAAAGTTAAAGCGTAATTATGATTAACAAAGAAACGATTGAGAACATCGCACAGGAATGGCTAAAGGAAAAGGATTATTTCCTGGTGGATGTGGTGTTGGGTGCTGACAACAAAATCAGCGTTGAGATTGACCATCAGGATGGCGTGTGGATTGACGATTGCGCCGAGCTGAGCCGCTTTATTGAAGAGCGTTTGGGCGAGGAAGGTGCCGACTATGAATTGGAAGTGGGTTCTGCCGGATTGGGACAGCCCTTTAAGATTTTGCGCCAGTATGAGTGTCACGTGGGCAAGGATGTGGAGACATTGACAACAGATGGTCGCAAGCTGAAAGGAATTCTCAAGGAAGTAGATGCAGGCCATGTGGTGATTACCGTTGAGCAAAAAATCAAACCCGAAGGTGCAAAGAGACCTAAACTGACGGATGTTGACATCTGTCTAAAAATGGATGAAATAAAATATACTAAATACTTAATCAGCTTTAAATGATATGGCTAAGAAAGCAGAGACCGTGAGCATGATTGATACCTTTAAGGATTTCAAAGACTCACAAAGCATTGACCGCACCACGCTGGTGAGCGTGATGGAGGAGAGCTTCCGAAGCGTAATCGCTAAGATTTTCGGCTCGGACGAGAATTATGACGTGATTGTGAACCCTGACAAGGGTGACCTGGAAATCAGACGTAACCGTGAGGTGGTGCCAGATGGTGAGGTAACCGATCCGAACCTGCAAATCTCACTCTCGGAAGCAAGACAAATAGACGAGGACTACGAAGTGGGGGAGGAAGTGACTGACGAGGTGGATTTCAGTAAGTTTGGTCGTCGTGCCATCCTGAACTTGCGTCAAACCCTGAGCAGCAAGATCCTGGAATTGCAAAAGGATGCCGTGTATAACCGCTATATAGATAAGGTGGGCACCATCATCAGCGCAGAGGTTTATCAGATTTGGAAACGTGAAATGTTGCTGCTGGACGAGGATGGCAACGAGTTGTTGCTACCGAAACAGGAGCAGATACCAACTGATTTTTACCGCAAGGGTGAGACAGCCAGAGCGGTGGTGGCTCGAGTGGACAACAAAAACAACAACCCGAAGATTATCTTGAGCCGTACCAGTCCGCTGTTCTTGCAGCGCCTGTTTGAGCTGGAGGTGCCTGAAATCAACGATGGCCTTATCACTATCCGTAAGATTGCCCGCATCCCTGGCGAACGTGCCAAAATTGCTGTTGAGAGCTATGACGACCGCATTGATCCAGTAGGCGCTTGCGTTGGCGTGAAGGGTAGCCGTATCCACGGTATCGTGCGTGAACTGAGAAATGAGAATATCGACGTAATCAACTACACCTCCAACACAGCTTTATTCATCCAGCGTGCCCTGAGCCCTGCCCATGTAAGCAGCATCCATCTAAATGAAGAGGAACGTAAGGCTGATGTTTATCTGAAACCTGAGGAGGTGAGTCTGGCCATCGGTAAGGGTGGTATGAACATCAAGTTGGCTTGCATGCTTACAGACTATACCATCGACGTATTCCGTGAACTGGAAGGTGAAGGAACACAGGATGAAGACATCTATCTGGATGAATTCCGCGACGAGATTGACGATTGGGTGGTTGATGCCTTCAAGGCTATTGGCATCGAGACGGCTAAGACCGCACTGAACACACCTCGTGAACTGATTATCAAGAAGACCGACCTGGAAGAGGAGACGGTTGACTATGTTTTGGAAGTACTGAGGAAGGAGTTTGAGGAGGATTGAAGTACGATGAATAATTTATTAACTGGAACAATGGCAGGAACTTGATTTTATCCACAAGGATATTTTTCATTTTTCAATATTCATTGTTCATTAAAAAGAAAAACTAGTGGCTGTAAGATTAAATAAAGTAACGAGAGATTTGAACGTGGGTATCAGTACCGCCGTGGAATTCCTAAGAAAGAAGGGATACGAGGTGGAGGAAAACCCGAACGCCAAGATCACTGATGAAGAGTTTGACTTGCTCCGTCAGGAGTTCAGCACCGATAAGGCTCTGAAGGCTAAGTCTGACCAGTTCATTCTCGGCAGAAAGGAAAAGGACAAGGATAAGACTCCTTATGTGGCTATCAGCGGCTATGAACTAGCCCCAGAAAAGGGAAAGCAGAAATTCAAGCCATTGGGTAAGATTGACCTCAGTAAAGTGGGTAAGCCTGTTAAGGTTGCCGACGAGAAGGCGGAAAAACCCGCTGATCCTCAACAAGCCAAGGTGGAGACTAAGCCACAGGAAACGCCAGTGACTAAGCCTATCAACAAACCAACTGAGCAGGAAACCAAGCCTGTAAGCGAGCCTATGGCTATTAAGGAAGTTACCTCAGAAAAGCCTAAGACCGAGACCCCTGCACAGCAGGTGACCAAGCCTCAGCCAGCAACTCAATCTCAGGCAAAGACTCAGGTGCCCAAAGCAGAGGACAATAGGGAACCTAATGCGGAACCACAGAATAGATCGCTGGAACCGCGTGAATCCGCCAACAGCGATAACATTTTCCGCTTAAAGACTGACGTGAAGATGAGAGAGCTGAATGTGGTGGGTCATGTGGACCTCGACCAACTAAACACTTCTACTCGTCCAAAGAAAAAGAGTAAGGAAGAGAGGAAGAAAGAGCGTGACGAGCGTGAGAAACAACGTCAGAGCCAGCGTCGTCAGATGAAAGAAGACATCATCAAGGAGATTCGTGGCAACAGCTCCGAAGAAGCCAATGAAGGTGGCAAGGAAGGCAAAAGCCAGGAAACCAAGAAGAAGCGTAACCGCATCGGCAAGGAGAAGGTGGATATCAAGAAGGCTGCCCGTGAAAATGATAACAAGCGCAAGCGCGAAGAGCAGGGTGGCGAACGCAATGATAACAACAAGGGTAAGCGAGGTGGTAAGGACCGCTATCGCAAGCCTGTGTTTAAACCCGAAGTGAGCGAGGAAGACGTAACCAAGCAGGTAAAGGAAACCTTAGCTCGCTTGACGAACAAGACCAAGAGCAAGGGTGCAAAGTATCGCAAGGAGAAGCGTGAATTAGCTTCTGAACGCTTGATGGAGCAGGAAAGCCTGGAAATGGCAGAAAGCAAAATCTTGAAGCTCACTGAGTTCGTAACCGCTAATGAGTTGGCTAACATGATGAACATACAAGTAACTCAGGTCATCGCTACCTGTATGAGCGTGGGCATCATGGTAAGCATTAACCAGCGTTTGGATGCTGAAACCATCAACTTGGTGGCTGAGGAGTTTGGTTATAAGACCGAATATGTGAGTGCAGAAGTTTCCCAGGCAGTGGTGGAAGAAGAGGACAATGCAGAAGACTTGGTGCCTCGTGCTCCTATCGTGACTGTAATGGGTCATGTGGACCATGGTAAGACTTCATTGCTCGACTATATCCGCAAGAGTAACGTGATTGCCGGCGAGGCAGGTGGTATCACACAGCACATCGGTGCTTACAACGTTACGATGGAAGACGGAAGAAAGATAACCTTCCTCGATACCCCTGGTCACGAAGCATTTACCGCTATGCGTGCCCGTGGTGCCAAGGTAACGGATATCGCCATCATCATCGTTGCAGCTGACGACAGTGTGATGCCTCAGACCCGTGAGGCCATCAACCACGCTGTAGCTGCTGGTGTACCTATCGTATTTGCCATCAACAAGATTGATAAGCCAGGTGCTAACCCTGATAAGATTAAGGAAGAACTCGCCGCTATGAACTTCCTCGTGGAAGAATGGGGTGGCAAGTATCAGAGCCAGGACATCAGTGCCAAGAAGGGTATTGGTGTGGAGGAACTGATGGAGAAAGTACTGTTGGAGGCAGAGATGCTGGAACTGAAAGCTAACCCGAACCGCAAGGCTACAGGTTCTATCATTGAGTCATCGCTGGACAAGGGTCGTGGCTATGTGGCTACGGTGCTGGTTAGTAATGGTACACTGAAGATTGGCGACATCGTATTGGCTGGTTCAAACTTCGGACGTGTGAAGGCTATGTTCAACGAGCGTAACCAACGCATTCAGAAGGCATTGCCTGCTGAGCCTGCCCTGATTTTAGGTCTAAACGGCGCTCCTGCCGCAGGTGACACCTTCCATGTGTTCGATACCGACCAGGAGGCTCGTGAGATTGCCAACAAGCGTGAACAGCTACAGCGTGAGCAGGGCTTGCGTACTCAGAAGATGCTGACCCTCGACGAAGTAGGTCGTCGATTGGCTTTGGGCGATTTCCACGAATTGAACATCATCGTCAAGGGCGATGTGGACGGATCTGTGGAGGCATTGAGCGACTCACTCATCAAGCTTTCTACCGACAAGATTCAGGTGAATGTGATACACCAGGGTGTGGGTCAGATTTCAGAGTCCGACGTATCTTTAGCTGCTGCATCCGATGCCATCATCGTGGGCTTCCAGGTTCGCCCATCTACCGGTGCCGCCAAGTTGGCTGAGCAGGAAGGTGTAGATATCCGCAAGTACTCTATCATCTATGATGCTATAGAAGAGGTGAAGGCTGCTATGGAGGGTATGCTGGCTCCAACATTGAAGGAGCAGGTTACCTCAACCATCGAAGTGCGTGAGGTATTCAACATCAGCAAGGTGGGCATGGTAGCCGGTGCAATGGTGAAGACAGGTAAGGTGAAGCGTACCGACAAGGCTCGCCTGATTCGCGACGGTATCGTAATTTATACAGGTAACATCAATGCCCTGAAGCGTTTCAAGGATGACGTAAAGGAGGTACTCACCAACTTTGAGTGCGGTATCAGCCTGACGAACTGCAACGATATTCAGGTGAATGATGTGATTGAGACATTTGAAGAAATTGAGGTTAAGCAAACTTTATAAACGTCAATCGTCAACCTGATTAAACATTGTATATTATGCAAGTAATTGATATTATCATATTGGTATTGCTGTTGGCTGGCGCCGTGATGGGGTTCCGCAAAGGCTTCATCAAGCAGTTGGCCGCGTTGGCAGGTCTGTTCGTAGGTCTTCTTGCAGCTAAGGCACTCTATAGCGTAGTGGGTGAGAAGTTGATAGGAACTGTCACCTCCAACCCCACCTTCGCCCATATCCTGGCATTCGTGCTGATATGGATTGTGGTGCCCATCGTGTTTACTATGGTGGCTTCTTTACTTACCAAGGCACTGGAGGTCATCGCCTTAGGATGGCTCAACCGATTACTCGGTGCTGCATTGGGAGCTGTGAAGTGGTTGATTTTCATCAGCATCACAATCAATGCGATAGAATATATCGACTCAGACAACAAAATCATTGAGAAGAAAACCAAGGAAACATCGGCCTTATATTATCCCTTGCGAGACTTAGCTGGCATGTTCATGCCTGCCGTTAAGGATTTTGCGGAAGATATCCTGAACAACGAGAATGGAAGAGCAGGACAGGAAATATAATGACAACAGCTATGTACGCCAGGTGGCTGAGGAGAAGTATAAGTATGGCTTCACCACCGACGTGCATACGGAAATCATCGACAGAGGCCTGAACGAGGATGTGGTGCGTCTGATTTCAGAGAAGAAGGGAGAGCCCCAGTGGTTGCTCGACTTCCGACTGAAGGCTTACCGCCATTGGGTAAAGCAGACGATGCCCACATGGGCACATCTGCGTATTCCCGACATCGACTATCAGGCTATCTCTTACTATGCCGACCCCACGAAGAAGAAAGTGGACGATGGTAAGAAGGAGATTGACCCCGAGTTGATGAAGACCTTCGACAAGCTGGGCATTCCTTTGGAGGAACGCATGGCACTCAGCGGCTTAGCCGTTGATGCCGTGATGGACTCGGTGTCTGTTAAAACCACCTTCAAGGAACAGCTAAAGGAGAAGGGTGTCATTTTCTGTTCTATCAGTGAAGCGGTGCAGGAGCATCCCGACCTAGTGCGTCAGTACTTAGGTTCGGTGGTGCCTTATACCGACAATTTCTATGCAGCCCTGAACTCAGCTGTATTCAGCGACGGCTCGTTTGTGTATATCCCAAAGGGAGTGCGTTGCCCTATGGAACTATCCACCTATTTCCGCATCAATGCCAGGAATACAGGGCAGTTCGAGCGAACATTAATTGTAGCTGATGACGATGCCTATGTTTCTTACCTCGAAGGCTGTACGGCTCCTATGCGTGATGAAAACCAGTTGCATGCCGCCATCGTAGAGATTGTGGTGATGGAACGCGCTGAGGTGAAGTATAGTACCGTACAAAACTGGTATCCAGGTGATGCCGAGGGCAAGGGTGGTGTGTATAACTTCGTGACCAAGCGAGGACATCTGCGTGGTGAGTCAAGCAAATTGAGTTGGACACAGGTGGAAACAGGCTCTGCCATCACGTGGAAATATCCCTCTTGCATACTGCAAGGCGACAACTCCACGGCTGAGTTCTACAGCGTGGCTGTGACGAACAACTACCAACAAGCCGACACGGGTACAAAGATGATTCATTTAGGGAAGAACACCCGTAGCACCATCGTGAGCAAGGGTATCTCTGCTGGCAAAAGTGAGAATTCCTACCGAGGACTAGTACGTGTGGCGGCTAAGGCGGAGAATGCACGTAATTATAGTCAGTGCGACTCACTACTTTTAGGCGACCAATGTGGTGCACACACCTTTCCTTATATGGACATCCATAACGAGACGGCGGTGGTGGAGCATGAGGCAACGACCAGCAAGATTAACGAAGAGCAGATTTTCTACTGCAACCAGCGAGGCATCTCTACCGAAGATGCCGTTGGCCTGATTGTGAACGGCTACGCCAAAGAGGTGCTGAATAAGCTCCCTATGGAGTTTGCCGTCGAGGCACAGAAGCTGCTCAGCGTCAGCTTGGAAGGAAGTGTGGGGTAGTGAATAATAAGAATGAACAAAGAACAATGCTTGAGATAAAAGACTTACATGCCAGTGTGGCTGGCAAAGAGATATTGAAGGGCATCAACCTGGTGGTTAAACCAGGTGAGGTGCATGCCATTATGGGCCCCAACGGCTCAGGAAAGAGTACCCTCTCATCCGTACTGGTGGGCAATCCCCAGTACGAGGTGACACAGGGCACGGTGACCTTCAACGGCAAGAACCTGCTGGAGATGGCGCCCGAAGACCGTAGCCACGAAGGCTTGTTCCTGAGTTTCCAATATCCTGTGGAGATACCAGGGGTGAGTATGACAAACTTCATGCGTACCGCCATCAACGAGAAGCGCAAGTACCTCAACCTGCCCGCTCTCAGTGCCAGCGAGTTCCTGAAGCTGATGCGTGAGAAGCGTGCCATTGTGGAACTCGACAACAAGTTGGCGAACCGCTCGGTGAACGAGGGTTTCTCAGGAGGTGAGAAGAAACGTAACGAGATATTCCAGATGGCGATGCTGGAACCTAAGTTGAGCATCTTGGACGAGACTGACTCAGGCCTCGACATCGATGCCCTGCGCATCGTGGCCGAGGGGGTGAACAAGCTCAAGACGCCTGAGACCAGTTATATTGTCATCACACACTATCAGCGATTGCTCGACTATATCAAGCCCGACATCGTGCATGTACTCTATCAGGGTCGCATTGTGATGACAGCGGGTCCTGAGTTGGCACTCGAACTGGAAGAGCGTGGGTACGACTGGATTAAGAACAGAGAAGAATGACTATGGAGATAGCTGTTGCAAAAGGGGAAGTAGTAGAGAAGACCGTGGAACTGACGACTGACAAAGTGCTGCATATCCACATTGGGCATGGCGGAAAATTGCGTCTGTTGCTTTGTGGCACTTGCCAACAACTGACCACCGAGGCCATCGTGGGTGAAGGGGCTTCCCTCGATCTCTGCGACCTGGACACCAACCCTGCAGACACCACATGCCAACACCTTCTGCACATACGCCAGGAGGCCAACAGCCAAGCCTTTGTGCAGAGCATCAGCCTGGGTCAGGGCAGCACCAGCAACACCACACGGGTTGACCTCTGTGGTGAGGGGGCTGAGCTGAACCTCGACGGACTGGTGATTGCCAGTGGCACGCAACACATCGATAACCATACGTATGTAACGCATACGGTACCCCACTGCACCAGTTACCAGCTTTTCAAATATGTGCTCGATGAGCAAGCACAAGGCACCTATGCCGGCTTGGTAAAAGTGAACCCTGGGGCTCATCACACCCACTCTGAGCAGACCAACCGCAACCTCTGTGCCACCCGCCAGACGCGTATGTTTGCCCAGCCTCAGTTGGAGATATACAACGACGATGTGCGATGCAACCACGGCTCAAGTACTGGTCAGCTAGACGAGTCTGCCCTGTTCTATATGCGTCAACGAGGCATTTCCCTGCGCGAGGCACGCCTTTTGCTGATGACAGCCTTTACCAGCGAGGTAATTAATCACATCCGCATCCCTGCTTTACAGGAACGTTTGCATGAGCTTGTGGAGAAAAGATTTAGAATGAACAATAAAGAATAACGCTCAACATTCAATGGTCAACATTCAATACATCAGGCAAGATTTCCCTATCCTGGGAACAACAGTATATGGTCACCCCTTAGTCTATCTTGACAATGGTGCCACCACGCAGAAGCCCCGTCAAGTAGTAGAGGCCATCACCAACCAATACTACACCACCAATGCCAATGTGCATCGTGGTGTGCATCATCTTTCCATGGTCGCCACCGACATGCTGGAGCAGAGTCGTGAAACCGTTCGTCAGTTCATCCATGCAGGCTCAGCCAGCGAGATAGTCTTCACCCGCGGCACCACCGAATCCATCAACCTGGTGGCATCATCGTTCTGCCAACAAGAGATGCAGGCTGGCGATGAGGTAATTATCAGCACGATGGAACATCACAGCAACATCGTGCCTTGGCAATTGCAGGCCCAGCGCAAAGGCATCGTCGTGAAAGTTATCCCCATTACAGATGATGGCATCCTGTTGTTGGACAAATATGAAAAACTGTTTACCCCCAAGACCAAATTGGTGAGTGTGGTGCATGTCAGCAATGTCTTGGGCACCGTCAACCCTGTGTCTAGCATCATCCGCATTGCCCATGATCACGGAGTGCCTGTGCTCATCGACGGAGCGCAAAGTGTGCCCCACATGCCTGTGGATGTGCAGGCGCTGGATGCCGACTTCTATTGCTTCTCTGGTCACAAGGTCTATGCCCCCACCGGTATCGGAGTACTCTATGGCAAGCGTGAGTGGCTCGACCGTCTGCCTCCCTATCAGGCAGGTGGTGAGATGATTGGCACCGTCAGCTTTGAGCATACCACCTTCAACCAACTGCCTTACAAATTTGAGGCAGGCACCCCCAACTACGTAGGTGCTACAGCCCTTGCCGTTGCCCTAGACTATGTGAATCAAATAGGTATTGAAAATATTGCCGCCTACGAGTCTTCCCTCACTCAATATGCTTTAGGACAGATGTCTCAGATACCCGGCATCCGAATCTTCGGTCCAACATCCCCAAGTTTGACATCTCAAGTTGATAAGGATTCTATAGATAAAAGCCAATTGTCAATTGTAAATTGTAAATTACACCGAGGTAGCGTTATCTCTTTCCTCGTTGGAGACATCCACCACCTCGACATGGGTACCTTGCTCGATCGCTTGGGCATAGCCGTACGCACAGGTCACCATTGCGCCGAACCCCTGATGCACCGCTTAGGCATTGAAGGCACCCTCCGTGCTTCCTTTGGCATCTACAACACCCGTGAAGAGGTGGATGCCCTCGTATCAGGCATCAAAAGAGTAGCAAACATGTTTTGAAATTGACAGCAGAATCGACTGATATGAACACAACCTATAGGTCATAGACCTATCTACCTATGATATAGCAGGAAACTTAAAGGGTATGTCAATCTTGACATACCCTCTTCTTATTAGACCTCCATGATTTTTTCTACAAACGTCTTCGTCACCGCAAAGGAATGCTCGGCAATGGTATTCCAGAAATCATGATACTGACTGGCATCAGTATCCTTGAGTGGCATATCGCTGACCACACGAAAAGAAATGAATGGTACATTATTGATATAGCAGGTCTGTGCGATGGCACAACTCTCCATATCCACTGCTATAGCCTCAGGGAAATGGCCCACAATCTCTTGCATCTTCTGACGCGAATCAACAAACCAGTCGCCCGTGACAATGAGTCCTGCATGTATCTTCACACCACAATCCAAGCTTGTTGCTTTCTGTAGTAGCCAAGGGTCTGACATAAAGCGCGCAGGCATACCCTGCACTTGTCCGTATTGTGTACGGTTATCTATGGCAGTGCCACAATACACATCGTGATATGCCAACTCGGCACTTACCACCACATCCTGTACTTCCACCTCGTCGCCATTGCCTCCGGCACAACCACTGGATACTATCACGTCGGGGTGAAACTCATTGATCATTTTCTGAGCGCCTAATGCTGCATTGACCTTGCCAATGCCACACTTGCTCACTATCACGTCAGCTCCTTCAAACAGGCTCTTGAGCTGACGCAATTCTTTGTCCATGGCCACTATAATACCTATTTTCATATCTTAAATCCTTTAGGGACCGAATTATCCCAACTCATGCACACTTTAGCGGCAAACTGCATGCCATAGTGAACCAAGTCATCCCAAGCCTGTTCAGACAGGGAATCCAGGTCGTCGAGCATGATGCCCTTCTGCAACAACCCAAACACGATGCCCGCATTGAAATTGTCGCCAGCGCCCACCGTACTGACGGGCTCAAGTGGTGCCACCTCATAACTCTTACTCAGACTGTCCGTGCGAAGCTGCACCTCCTTTTGTCCTGCCGTAAAGACAAAGTTCTTGCAATAGAACCTCACCTTGTCGCGGTAGATCTTATCCACGTCACTCAGGTTGTAAAGACAGTGGAAGTCCTCCTCCGAGCCTCGCACAATGTCGGCAAACTCCAGATTCTCGAGGAAATAAGGTGCCAGCCTAATGGCATCATGCTTGTGCGGGCGACGGAAATTCAAGTCGTAGAAAACAATGGCATGCTTATCCTTCGCCATCTGCAACAGCTCCACATGGCGCTCTCGCAGGGCTGGATCTACGGCATAGTAGGAACCCAGCATCACCACATCTCCCTCCTCAATCTTGGGAAGTTCCACATGCAGGCGCTGCTCGGGATAGTTCTTGTAGAAGCTGTACTGCGCATCCTGTTGTTCATTAAGGAATGCCAGCGATACGGGACTCTTGTGCTCGGGATATACCTCTAGATGCGAGGTGTCGATACCATTCTCATGCATATAGCGTTGGATGAGCTCGCCCACATAGTCTTGCCCCACCTCGGTGATGAACTCCACGGGTACACCTACGTGAGCCAGCGATACGATGCTGTTGAATACTGAGCCTCCTGGCACAGCTGCCCAGGGCTTGTCGTTCTTGAAGATGATATCAAGTATCGTCTCCCCTATTCCAATTACTTTTCGCATTTTCTCAACTCCTCTCTTGATTTCTCCCCTAAATAGCCACCGTGATGACGTTTCGAATAATCATCGATGGTAAAGCCAGTGCGTTTCATGGTCTCCACCACCAGGATATCTCCCATTACGGTCATCACCGTAGTGCTGGTGGTAGGGGTCATGCCCAGCGGACAAACCTCGTTGGGGTTGCCCGTGCTCAGACACACATCGGCCTCCTGAGCCAACGGACTATCGGGGTTACTGGTTATTACAATACATTTCAACGCAGGGTTCAGGCGGTGTGCCAGTGCCGTGAGCTCCACAATCTCGCGCGTCTTGCCTGAATTGGAGATGAATAGCAGCAGGTCGTTCTCCTGCAAGATACCCAAGTCGCCATGCTGTGCCTCGCTGGGATGCAGGAACACAGCCGGTATACCCGTAGAGCAGAAGGTGGTGGCGATATTCATCGCAATCTGTCCTGCCTTGCCCATGCCCGAGGTCACAAGCTTTCCCTTTCTTTCGTGCACATGTTCCACAATCAAATCCACAGCCTTGGCAAAACCGTCTGTCAAGGGTATCTTCAGTATCGCTTCCGCCTCTTTGCGTAGCAAATCCTGCATTGAATTCAGTAATTCTTTTTCCATGGTCACCAATTTTGCCGTAAAGATAATGCAAAGCAACTTTATAAACAAAGATTTCTTTGTTTTTACGCTCACTTTATACTATTTTTGCAGGCTTAAAGAACAGTTCACATGGAAAGAGAGCAATATTTTACCCATACTTTGCCAAACGGATTGAGGATTATCCTCCAGCATACCACCTCGCAGGTGGCTTACGCCGGCTATGCCGTGAATGCTGGAACTCGCGACGAAGATGCCGACAACCCAGGTATGGCACACTTCATCGAGCACATGCTCTTCAAGGGCACCGAGCACAGGAAGGCATGGCACATCCTGAACCGCATGGAGTATGTGGGTGGCGACCTAAATGCCTTTACGAACAAAGAGGAGATGGTGGTGTATTGCTCGTTCATGCTGCAGGACTTCCCCCGTGCTGTGGAGCTGCTCACCGACCTGGTGTTCCACTCTGTCTTCCCCGAGCGTGAGATGGAGAAAGAGCGTGAGGTGATTATCGACGAAATTAAGATGTATGAGGACACGCCTGCCGAGCTGATTTTCGACGACTTTGAAGACCTGATCTACAGCGGTCATCCCTTAGGTCGCAACATCTTGGGTAATGAGGAGAGCCTGCGAGGCTATGGCAAACAGCACGCCGATGCGTTCTACCACCGTTACTACCGCCCAGACAACATGATATTCTTCGTGCTGGGCAATTTCCGCCTGGAACAGGTGGTGCGTCAGGTAGAGCGATGGACGGCTGGCATCAGCTACCCTCCGGTGGAGATGAACCGCCAGCAACCTCCCTTCATCGCCCCTGTGCGTAAGCAGGTCTGCAAGCAAACCCATCAGGCACACGTGATGCTGGGTGGCAGGGCATACAACGGGCAGAGCACCCAGCGTGTGGCACTGAACTTAATCAACAACCTCTTGGGTGGTCCAGGCATGAATAGCCGCCTGAATGTGTCTTTGCGTGAGCATCGCGGACTGGTGTATGAGATTGAGTCGAACTACACGCCTTATACCGATACGGGTACCTTCTGCATCTACTTCGGATGCGACCATCAGGATGTGGGGCGATGCATCAGCCTGGTGGAGAAGGAACTGCACCTCCTCTGCGACCACCCGCTATCCGACAGCCAGTTGCGGGCGGCCAAGAAGCAGCTGATTGGTCAGATTGGGGTGAGCTCAGATAATCATGAGAGTCTTGCCTTGGGCATGGCGAAGACTTACCTGCACTATAACCGCTTTATGACGAGCCAGGAGGCCTTTCAAAACATTGAGCTACTCACAGCAAGTCAATTGCAGCAAGTAGCTCAGGAAATTTTGTCACCCCAAAACCTCTCTGTTTTGTGTTACGCTGAATAAATCGCAGAGCGATTTCTTATTTTTTCTCTATCGCTTTCCTCAGCTTGCCAACGGCTTCCTCCAGCGACTCAGTAGGCTCAATGATATTATAATCCTCCCAGAACTCCTCATCATAGAAATCCATCACCTTGTCAGAAAGCACATCGCTATTGTGGAACGACTCCTTATAAGAAATGCTCTCCAGCGGACTATCCACACGGTTCGTCACCACCATCTCCGACACCACCGTATAATTCGTGGCAAACAACCGTCGCTTCCAGTCGCATCGGAACTTGAACTCCGCCCGCACATAATTCAGGTAATACCTGCCACCCTGATAGCGGTAAGTCACCAGATAAGTCAGGTTCTGCGCCCTGAAACGCATAGATGCAGGCTTCTTGCGGAGCATCATACGGGTCACCTTGTCAGGGTCGGAGGTATCCACGCTAAACTCTATGCGACTGATGCCCATGCTCTCGCGGTCAATGAAGATAGTACCCACATAAAGCGGGAAGTCCAGCATCACAGGTTTCGGCTTGAATTTGATGGCATACTGCACACGGTCGTCTATGGTCACAAAGTCATCGAATGTGTACTCGTACATATCGATATACTCACTCTCCAACAGCACATCGGGGTTCTTCACCGCATCCACATAGGTCGCCAGGTTAGGACCACCCTCCAGCTTCACACTCAGCGTGTCCCTGATGTCAGGACTCGCCACACTGCGACTCTTCTTGATGCGTACCCTGTCGCGAGCCGTACCTATCGACGAGTATGAGGTCTTGAATGCCTCCGTCACCGCCTCCGAGATGGTGATGTAACGGTTGCGTTTCTGCACCGTCTCACGATAGAACATATAATTCAGCGTCGAAACAGGACTATAGTTCTGCTTCACCTTATCCATCGCCTCCTCCACAATCCATCGTGGATTGATGGGGCTCACCACAATCTCATTCAGTCGGAACGAGCTCTGCGTCAGGAAATAGTCATTGCCTGTACTCGCCAGCCTGTCCACCTCCACCTGGTTCGACTTATAGCCCAGGTATGAAAACTCCAGATACACCCTACCCCCTGGGTCTTTGAATTTCAGCGTGAAGGCACCGTCAGCGTTGGTCACCGTACCGATGTTGGTACCTGGCACATACACGTTCACATATTCCAGCTTGCGATTGCTCTTCTGGTCTCTCACCACACC
>JAEEGF010395793.1_pt1 | contig 21063 bp, 16 predicted proteins | sample 9134171 | NCBI WGS metagenome assembly JAEEGF01 (sample SAMN16246542, study PRJNA631951) | gut metagenome | biome: gut microbiome; feature: rumen; material: AP-attached | host: Bos | place: Iran: Karaj | collected 2018-10 | reverse complement strand
GAGATGCACTGCCAGCGGGGAATCCACTTGTCGTTAGCGGTACCCAGCGTCTGGAAAGCGCTCCAAAAACCGTGGCTGATGTGGAACCACAGGGCGGCAAAGCCGATGAGGTAAACGGGCAGTACCCACAGCTGGCTAAAGGTAGCCTTCAGGTAGTGAGTGCCGTTCATCACATGGTCACCCATCATCTCGGGCAACTGCATCTTGGCCCAGAACTGCACGAGGTGCAGAATCAGGAAGCAGCAAACGATAAGACCCAGGACGAGCATGTTCTGAGAAGCCCACTCGACATCCTTGGGCTTGGTAGTCACAGCATAGCGGTTATTACCACGTGCCTTGCGGTTCTGGAACGTGAGAATGAACGCGAAGATGATGTGAATTGCAAAGCCGCCTGCCAGGATCAACGTACCCAGCAAGGCATACCAATTAGCACCGAGGAACTCGCAGATGGCATCATAAGCCTCGAAGGAAATGAGGGCCACCGCGTTCATCAGCGCATGAAAAGTAACGAATAGGACAAGGAAGAGGCCGGTTACCGACATCACAATCTTACGTCCTACAGATGAATTAGTTAACCACATAAAATTGATGATTTTTTAGTTATTAATTGAATTGATATTTCGTTAATTACAAGATTATCCCGCAAAGATAATAAAAATTTTCAATTTTCCACTCAACCCCACCAAGTTTTCCCATTTAAGTACCCCAAAATCATGTTCCAAGCAATAGTTTATACATTAGAGTGGAACAAATTTGATTTTTATTTGTATTACAGAGCAACCGCACCAAAATCGGTTGTGCGCGACAAGTCATGCTGTGTGTCAGACGCCCAAAGGGCGGCCCATTGAATAACCCCTAGTAAATCAGGCGACCGAGCATGAGCGAGGGCACCTGATTCACTGGGGGTATAGAGGTCATCTACTCGTGTCGCTGAAGGCGACCCCAATGTCGATGACAAGTAAGGGGTCGCCTCCAGCGACATGGATTGTTGCATGCTTATCCCCTGGTAACGCAATCCACTTCGCTATCGCTCAGCGAATTGCGTTACCAGGGGTTACTCAGAGGCCACCCTCTGGGTGTTTTTTGCGACACATTTTGATGCGGTTGCCCTGTTTGTATTATCTGCTGTTTTGTGGGGAGAGAAGTTTGTAGTACCTTTGTACATCCCTTTTTTATCTGAAAAGTACTATTATTCACTTTGATTTTATAAATAAAAGGCTTATGAAGAAGTTTTTCTTGATTGCGCTGATGGCTGCTCTGGGATTCTCCATGATGCAGGCCCAGCAGAGTTTCCCGACACAGGCCCGTGCAAAACAGGCTCATCAACATTGCCGAGACTGGTGGCTGGGACATTGAAATCATCTTCGATCCCAATGCTACCGGCGACCAGATGTTCACCCTCGAGATCAACAAGTTGTTCTAAGAAAATAGGGACATCATCCATCATGGTATAGGCAGGGGCTACACTCGGCTTCGCCTCGTTGCACCCCTGCAAAAGTTGAGCACTCATTCAAGCCCCATCGGGGCGGCAGTATATCCATCACACATACTGCCGCCCCGATGGGGCTATTATTCGAGGGCGTCGCTAGTGTGCAGGGGTTCCGTTCGGCTTCGCCTCACTCCACCACCTGCCTATAATCTGACAGCCCTACGGGCTTAAAAGTCAATTATTTACCAGGCACTCTGATGCTCCTCTTTTAGTCGTTGAGGATGAGCATGGCGTCGCCGTAGGCACCGAAGCGGTATTTCTCCTCGATGGCCACCTGATAGGCATTCATCGTCTGCTCATAGCCGCCGAAGGCAGCCTGGGCCATCAGCATGATAGAGTAAGGCATGTGGAAATTGGTCACCAACGCGTCACAGGTGGTGCATTCATAGGGCGGGAACAAGAACTTGTTGCTCCAACCGCCATAGGGCTTGATGTGGCCGTTCATGCCCACACAGGTCTCGAAGGCGCGCAGCACCGACGTGCCGATAGCGCACACCTTGTTGCCGCCGTCGCGCAGGGTATTGACACGTTCCGCCAGCTCGACGCTGACATCCATCTCCTCGCTGTCCATGCGGTGCTTGGTCAAATCCTCGACGTCGATGTCGCGGTAACTGCCCAGACTGATGTGCATGGTGATGAAGTCGCGGTCAATGTCGCGGATTTCCATGCGGCGCATCAGCTCACGCGAGAAGTGCAGTCCGGCTGCAGGAGCCACCACGGCGCCCTCCTTGCTTGCAAAAATGGTCTGATAGCGTTCTGCATCATCTTCCTCGGCTTCGCGCGGGATATAATAGGGCAACGGGGTGTTACCCAAGTTATAAAGGTCTTTCTTGAACTGGTCATGGTCGCCGTCATAGAGGAAACGCAACGTCCTGCCACGTGAGGTCGTGTTATCAATCACCTCGGCTACCATCGAGTCGTCCAGACCGAAGTACAGCTTATTGCCGATGCGGATTTTACGGGCGGGTTCCACCAGCACATCCCACAGCTTGTTGTTGGGATTGAGTTCTCGCAACAGGAACACCTCGATACGGGCTCCCGTCTTCTCCTTGTTGCCGTAGAGCTTGGCGGGGAACACCTGGGTATCGTTGAACACAAACAGGTCATGGGGATTGAAGTATTCAAGGATTTCCTTGAAAATCCTGTGCTCAATCTGGTTACTGCGCTTATGAAGTACCATCAGGCGAGACTCGTCACGCACGGGTACGGGATGCGAGGCAATGAGTTCCTCGGGCATCTTGGTATTGAATTCTGAAAGTTTCATAATCTATCAGTTTTTTTTGTTTCCAGTTTTCAGTTATCATCCTATTTGCTAATAGCTAGAAGCTAATAGCTCACTTAATCTGCGACGTGCGCTTGGGCGGAGCGTCACAGCGTTGCTTGGCTTGTTTGCGGGCGGCACGCTCAGCCTTTTGACGGGCGGCACGCTCGCGGTTCTCGATGCGCTCACGCTCCAGGCGCTCGGCGGCTGCCTGCTCGGGTGAGACATATTCCTCATTGTCGAGCCGTTCGACCAGAGCCTCCAGCGTGAGGCACTTGTCAACGGTGATATCTCCCACGCGGGTGCGTCGCAGGGCGGTCAGATGGGCGCCGCTGTCCAGCGCCACACCAATGTCGCGTGCCAGGGCACGGATATAGGTACCCTTGCTGCACACTACCCTAATCTGCAACGCCGGCTCGGCGGGCAAGCCGCATTGCAGCACCTCAATCTCGTCGATGACAAGGGTCTTGGGACGGATTTCCACGTCCTGCCCCTTTCGTGCCAACTTGTAGGCGGGTTTGCCGTCGATTTTGCATGCCGAGAAAGAGGGGGGCACCTGCTCGATGCTGCCAGTGAACTGCTCTTGCAGCACACGGTCGATGAGGGCACGGTCGATGTGCTTCCACTCGTAGGTGGCATCCACCTCGGTCTCCAGGTCATAGCTGGGCGTGGTGGCTCCCAAACGAAGGTCGGCAATATACTCCTTGACGCCTGCCTGCAGTTCATCGATGCGCTTGGTGGCGTGGCCGGTGCACAGCAGCAGCACACCCGTTGCCAGCGGGTCGAGCGTACCGGCATGGCCCACCTTGACCTGTCGCGTCCCCAGATGGGTACGCAACACGGCACGCACTTTCTTGACCGCGGCAAAGGAGGTCATCCTCAGCGGTTTGTCGATGCAGAATATTTCGCCTTCTATCGGATTAAGCATTGTTATTCTTAACTACGAATTGCGCTAATTATACTTAATTGGCATCCGCATTCAATGATTACGAATTAAACTAATGAATCTCTTGAAATTGTGAAATCCATGTAATTCGTAGTCCTTTGTTTACATTGCGGGTGCTGGCATCAGCTGCGACAACGCGATGGCGACAAGGCCCGCAATCACGCAGTAAACGCCGAACCACACCAGTTTGCCCTTCTTGACGATATTGATCATCCACTTGCATGCCAGGCAGCCAGCGACAAAAGCAGCGATAAAGCCCACTACCAACGGTAAGGTGTCGATACCGCCGAAGGCTTCCTCGCCCTTGACGACCTTGAGCACGTCAAGTAAAGCCTCGCCCAAGATAGGAGGGATGACCATCAGGAATGAGAACTGCGCCAGCGACTCCTTTTTGTTACCCAGCAGCAGACCGGTAGCAATGGTGCTGCCCGAACGCGACAGTCCCGGCATCACGGCACAAGCCTGGGCGATACCGATGATGAAGGCATCTTTCCAGGAAATCTTTTCCTTTTGGCGCGGTTTGGCATAATAAGAAAATATCAGCAGTGCGGCAGTCACCAGCAACATGATACCCACGATGAGCAGTCCGCTGCCAAAGATTGCCTCCACCTCGTCCTTAAAGAAGAAGCCCACAATGCCAACGGGAATCATCGACACCAGGATGTTGAGGAAATACTTGGTCTCGTCGTTCATCTTGAACTTGAACAGACCCTTCAATATCCAGTCAATCTCACTCCACAGGATGACGAAAGTGCTAAGCACGGTCGCCACATGGACTAGAATAGTGAACGTGAGGTTATCGGCACCCTCGATGCCGAACAGATAGCTGCCAATGGCCAAATGGCCGCTACTGCTCACAGGCAAATACTCAGTCAGACCCTGAACAATGCCCAGAATCAACGCTTCAAACCAATCCATATTGATTATTCCTGATTATCCTGATTTTTGTCTTTCTTGCGATAGATGATGGCAAATGCCATGAGTACAAAACCCAGGAAAGCGATTACGGGACCAGTAGTAATACGGCTGGTCTCAAACAGGTCCTTGTTAAAGGTCTCGCCCACGTTGGCGCTGCCGGTCATCAGCCAAAAGCCAATGATAATAAGCAAAAGGCAGATAGCCATGAGTATGAAATTGATTTTTGTCAGCGGGTAGGATACTTTACCTTTAGACTTGTTTTCGACTTGAGTTTTCTTTTCTTGTGTTGCCATTACATTATTGTTTTTTAGTCCTAGAAGATGTTGCAGTGATAGCACATGATGGGGCATATCTCTGCAATTTGCTGCAAAATTACAACATCCAAGGGCCTTTGTCAATACTTTTAACCCATTTTATGATTTAGACGGTTATCGTTTAAACCACGCCTGCACACATCATTTGCTGCTAATTACACTAATCAAACACTTAAGCAACTATGTGCGACGTTCGTCTATCCTTGGAACAGGTTAATTCTCATGGGCTTTTATTTATTTGATTTTCTGCAAATTACATTATAAAAACAGAAAATTATTTAATTTGAATAATTTAATTTAGATTATGGCAATGATATTAGGTATTTGCCCAATAGTCATGATAACCGCCCTGCGGGCGGGAAATTAAGCAAATTATAATTTTAATACTAATTATCTTTTAATTTCCCGTGCGCCAACACGGTTTATATTGCGAGATTCAAAAGCAGGAGTAACAGTTGTTATACAGTTCCTCAAAAAAAGGATTTTAGGGGGTTTCGAAAGCCTCGACGAGAAGCTTGAGGTTGTCGATGATGTCGATGTGCTGGGGGCACTGGGCCTCGCACTGACCGCACTCGAGGCACTCACTGGCCTTGCCGTGACTCTTGGCAACCAGATCGTAGTAGAGCTTGCTGTTGCTTTTCAGTTCGGGGAACTGCTGCACAATGTTGTAGAGGCTGAAGTACTCGGGGATGGCAATCTCCTGCGGACAACCCTCGGTACAGTAATGACAGGCAGTACAAGGAATGGCAATGGCATCACGAACGACTTGTGTCGCTTGGGTGATAATGTCTTGTTCCTCATCATTAAGAGGCTGGAAATCCTGCATATAGGACGTGTTATCCTCAAGCTGTTCCATGTTGCTCATGCCACTCAACACCATCATCACATTGGGCAGTGACGCACAGTAGCGGATAGCCCATGAGGCAGGGCTGGCATCGGGGTTATAACCCTTGAATAGCCGTTCGATGCCTTCGGGCACGTGGGCCAACGAGCCGCCCTTGACGGGCTCCATGACGATAACGGGTTTGCCGTGCTTGACACAAAGTTCGTAGCACACCCGCGACTCGATAGCGGGGCTATCCCAGTCGAGGTAGTTAATCTGCAACTGAACGTATTCTACCTCGGGATGCTTTTCCAGGATTTCAGCCAACAGTTTGGAGTCGTCATGGAACGAGAATCCGATGTGGCGAATCTTGCCTTCGGCTTTCTTACGGACAATGAATCCCCACCCGTCCATGCGGTCCATGACCTCGACACGCTCGCGGTTAAGGGCGTGCAGCCAGTAATAGTCAAAATAATCGACACCGCATTTCTCCAACTGCTCGTTGAAAATGCGCTCCAAGTCGGACTCTTCGTTAATGGCCCAAACTGGCATCTTGCTGGTGACAGTGAACGCCTCACGCGGATAGCGTTTCACCACAGCCTCTCTAAAGGCCACTTCACTCTTGCCACCGTGATAGGGATAGGCGGTGTCAAAGTAGGTGAAGCCACGCTCGATGAACCTGTCGGCCATCGCTTTAAATTTCTCAATGTCGATACTTGACTGGTCATCGGGGTTGACCAGCGGAAGACGCATCAATCCAAATCCGAGCTTTTTCATATTCAGTTGTCAGTATATTGTTATCAGTTGTCAGTCGGAAATTTTCAGTTCTGTAAACCGCTTGATACCATGAAGGTAGTGGGCAGTAATGATGTTCACGCGCTCCTCGGGAAGGGCCTTCAACAGATTGACTTCGGGCTGTGAGGTGTAGTTCTTCCGCATCTTACGGAAGTCGCGGTGAGCACGAATAATCGCCTTTGCATCGCCGAAATGGAACTTTGCCAACGCCATGCCAAAAGCCAACGTGTCCATCAAGCGGCGCACAAACAACAGTTTCTTGCCCTCGCCGTGGGGCAGGTTCTTGTGAAGCAGCAGCAGGTTGTTGCGGAAGTTGAGGTAGGTCTTCCTGGGGTTGCCATAGGAAAGGCTGCCGCCACCCAGGTGATAGACATGACTCGATGGCACCATCATCAAGTCGCTGCCCGACAGACGGATGCGCCAGCACAGGTCTATCTCCTCCATGTGGGCAAAGAAGTCCTTGTCCAGGCCTCCAACGTCCTGATAAAGCTGGCTGCGCACCATCAGGCACGCCCCGGTTGCCCAAAAGACGCTCTTGGGCCCGTCGTCATACTGCCCATGGTCATCCTCGACATATTCAAAGATGCGCCCACGGCAATAGGGATAGCCGTGGCTGTCTATGTAACCACCCGCAGCTCCAGCATAGTCAAACATCGTCTTTTCACCGTCCTCCTCGCTGTCATGCAGCAGTTTGGGCATCACAGCACCCACTTCGGGATGCGCCTCCATATAGTCCAGCAACGGGTTGAGCCAGCCTTGCGGAGTGCGCACGTCGCTGTTGAGCAGCACCGTGTAAGGGTACATCGTCTGGGCAATCGCCAAGTTATACCCCTCGGCAAAGCCGTAGTTCTTGTCAAACTTCAGCACCTTGACCTCAGGAAATTCCTCCTGAAGCACTTTCAGGCTATTGTCGGTGCTGCCGTTGTCGGCAACAATCACGTCGGCAATGGCGGCATCGGTGCCCGTAATCACCGTGGGCAGATAGCGCCGCAGCAATTCAGCACCGTTCCAGTTCAATATGATGACAGCAACCTGTTTCATTTTTATATCATTTTATGATTTGGGCATCGACGGTGAGGTCGTCGTTGAGGGTCAATAGTTTCACATTAACAATCTGGTTTGCGAGGCTCATGTCGGGCTCGACGTTCACACGAATGTAGTTATCGGTGAAACCGTGCATCATGCCCTTGCCGCGGCCATGCTCAAGCAGCACGGGACGCACGGTGCCCAGGTAGCGGCGGGTGAAGTCTGCCTGTTTCTCATCGCTCAGGGCAATCATGCGGGCAGCACGTTCCTGCTTGACTTGCTGGGTGACGATGTAGGGGATGCGCAACGCCATCGTGCCGGGGCGCTCACTGTAGGGGAAGACATGCAGATGCTGGACCTCAAGCCCTGCAATAAAGTTGTAACTGTCCTCAAACAGGTCGGGCGTCTCGCCACGGGTGCCCACCATCACGTCCACGCCGATAAAGCAATCGGGCATTAACTCGCGGCACCGCGCCACCTTGTCGGCAAACAGCTGACGGTCATAGTGGCGGCGCATCAACTTGAGCACCGGGTCGCTACCGCTCTGCAGCGGAATGTGGAAATGCGGCATAAAGGCCCGCGAACGGGCACAGAAGTCAATGATTTCATCGGTCAACAGGTCGGGCTCGATAGATGAAATGCGGTAACGCTCGATACCATCGATGCCATCGAGCGACTTGAGCAAATCGAGGAAATTCTCGCATGTGTTCTTGCCGAAGTCACCGATGTTCACGCCAGTGATGACAATTTCCTTTCCTCCTTCGGCAGCCACCTCACGAGCCTGCTCAGTTAGTTGAGCAATGGTGCCGCTGCGACTGCGTCCGCGAGCTGCAGGAATCGTGCAATAGCTGCACCAATAGTCACAACCGTCCTGCACCTTGAGCCAATAGCGGGTGCGGTCACCACGGTCGCAAGAAGGCGAAAACGAGCGTATATCAAGCGACGGTGTCACTTCAAGCCGCTTCTGCCTGTCCTCAAACCACTGTGACACATACTGCGCTATCTCGGCCTTGTGTTCGCTGCCCAAAACGATGTCAACGCCAGGGATTTCGGCAATTTCCTTGCCCTGGAGCTGGGCATAGCAGCCCGTAACGACCATCAGCGCATCAGGGTACTGGCGGATGAGATGACGGATGTGCTGGCGACACTTGCTATCGGCCAGAGCGGTCACGCTGCACGTGTTGACCACACACACATCGGGCACGCCGCCGCGCTCAACAGGCACAATGCCATGTTCAGCGAGCAGCGACTGCATCGTTGCCGTTTCCGAGAAATTGAGTTTGCAGCCCAATGTCTCAAGTTTCACCTTATGTTGGATGATATCGCTCATTTATCTATCGAACGGATATTACTGAAGAAACGGATGGAACAGAAAAAACTCCTCACTTCTTACTCCTAACTCCTCACTTCTTACGTCCACGGGGCTTGCCGGAGCGGACTGACTTGCGCCCGGGCCTGCCGACCTTATTGTCGCGAACTTCACGAGCCTGGCGGCGAGTGCTGTTGCCACGGCTACCGCGTTGTTGACGGCGCGAGGCGCTGCCACCCTCATACTGTTCACGGCGGCGTTCATCACGCGAGAGGCGTCCGCTCATGCTGCGGCTGTTCTGCTCGGTGATGGGTTCGCGGTCAATGCGGTGGGTATTGGCTGGGTTCTCCTTGTCCACAAGGACAAAGTCGAGCTGTTTCTTGATGAGGTCGGCACGTGCCACCTGGATGGTGATGTCATCGCCCAAACGATACACCTTGCCACAACGGCGGCCACGGATGCAGTAGTTCTTCTCATCGAACTCATAGAAGTCGTCATCCAGGCCTCGGATGCCTACCAGGCCCTCGCAATGGGTCTCATCGAGTTCGACATACAGACCCCACTCGGTCACACCCGAGATATGGCCCGTGAACACGCCACCCAAGCGCTGACCCATAAATTCGACCTCCTTGTATTTGATGGAAGCACGTTCGGCATTGGCAGCAAGCTGCTCCTGAGCGCTCATGTGCTTGCACTGGTCCTCGAGTTTGACAGGGTCCACACTCTTCTCTCCTGCGGCATACTTGTCCAGCAGGCGGTGTACCGTCAAGTCGGGATAGCGGCGGATGGGCGAGGTGAAGTGGGTATAGTAGTCAAACGCCAAGCCATAGTGACCGATGTTGGTCGCGCTATAGATAGCCTTGGCCATCGAGCGGATAGCCAGGATAGCGAGCATTTCTTCCTCGGGCTTTCCCTTGGCCTGCTCCAACATCTTGTTGATGGATTTATTGATATCCTTGCCAGAGCCCTTGGTACGTATCTTGTAGCCGAAGTGGGCAGCGATGTCGGCAAAGTTCTGCAGCTTGTCCAGGTCGGGCTGGTCGTGGACACGATAGACAAATGCCTTGGGGGTCCTGTTCTTGGGCACCTTGCCGATGTGCTCTGCCACCTTGCAGTTGGCAAGCAGCATGAACTCCTCGATGAGTTTGTTGGCGTCCTGTGCCACATGGACATGGACAGCAGTAGGCCTGCCTTGCTCATCGATGTCAAATTTGATTTCTTCACGGTTGAATGACACCGAGCCGCCCTCTTCAAAGCGGCGATGCCTCAACTGTTTTGCCATCTCGTTGAGCACGGCAAGCTCTTCGGCAAGGTCACCCTTACCTGTCTCGAGGATGTGCTGAGCCTCTTCGTAGGAGAAACGCCTGTTGCTGCGGGTCACGGTGTGGCATATTTTGTATTTCTTCACCTTGGCCTCGGCATCCATCTCCATGATTACCGAGTGGGTGAGTTTGTCCTCGTCGGGTCGCAGCGAGCAGATGTTGTTGCACAATTTCTCGGGCAGCATGGGAATGGTGCGGTCCACCAGATAAACCGAGGTGGCGCGTTCGTAAGCCTCCTTGTCGATGATGGAGCCTGGTGTAACATAGTGGCTCACGTCAGCAATGTGGACACCGATTTCCCAGTTGCCGTTTTTCAGTTTCTCGATTGACAGGGCGTCGTCAAAGTCCTTGGCGTCGGCAGGGTCGATGGTGAATGTGGTCACATCGCGCATGTCACGGCGACGGGCGATTTCCTCGGGGGTGATGCCGTCATCGAGGGCCTCGGCGGCCTCGGTCACGTTCTCGGGATACTTATAAGGCAAGCCGAACTCGGCGAGGATGGCATGGATTTCGGCATTGTTTTCACCAGCAACACCCAGCACGTCAACGACCTCACCGATGGGGGTGTTGGCGTCCTCGGGCCAATCTATAATCTTGACCACCACCTTGTCGCCAGTCTTGCCGCCGGCAAGTTTGTCCAGCGGAATAAAGATGTCGGTAGCCAGGAACTTGCTGTCGGTAGCGAGTTGGGCAAAGTACTTGAGCACCTGCAACGTGCCGACAAATACCTGTTCCTTGCGCTCGAGAATCTTGACGACTTCGGCCTCGGGCTCCAGACCGTGGCGTGCCGCACGGATGTGTACCAGCACGCGGTCGCCGTTCAGGGCGTGCATCGACTTACGCTCGGCAACCATGATGGGCTTGCCGTCGTCGCTGGCGGTATCCACGCTGTTCTTACCGTTGCCGCGGCGAATAAAGATGCCTTCGGCCACCGACGAACGGTTCGCCGACTTGTAGCTGCCGGGACCCACCTGCACCAGGAATCCATCCACGGCGAGTTGGTCCAGTATCTCAACGATGAGCATGCGGCGCTTAGGCGTATTGGCACCCACAGCAGCCGACACCTGCTTGTAGTTGAAAGGTGACTCTCCCTGCTCATTAAAGAAGTTGATGACCCTGTCGTGGTACTCACGACGTTCCTGTTTCAACGATTGTAATCCGCTTTTCTTTGCCATATATCGTTATATTTTATTCCTTTTGGTTATTGACATTCCACCAAAGATAGGCAAAGATAGTGATTTCTCGTCACATCACAGGCGTGTTAGTGACACTTTTCGCTTTTTTTACAGAAAAATCACATTTGACAATTTTTAAGAAAGGCGTTCACGGTTTTTTTCTTAACTTTGCAGTCAACTTTACTCTGTGAACAGTATTAGCAATGGATTTCAATAAAAAGATGGTTAAAAACACAATTTATACTTTACTGATTACTATTATGCTGGCATTCATGCCCTGTATGGGTATGGCCTCCCCTCAACACGCCGACATCAACAAACCCACCCGCGAACGCGCCAAGAGCAATGATAAAAAGTCGGCTACCGACAAAAGCAAGAAGGACGATAAGAAAGACAGCAAACAGGAGGACAAAAGCACTCCTGCCAAGGCTACTGCTAAGCCTGCCGCAAAGCAGGACAACACTACAAAACCTGCCGCAAAGCAGGACGACAAGAAAGACATGAAACCCGCCGATGCCGCCAACGAGAAAAAGCAGGAAGCCAAAGAGGAGCAGAAACCCGCTCCCCCCAAGCCCGTCAACCCTAATTTTGACGGCATTGACGTGTCCAAGTACCAGTTGACCATCGACTGGCAGGAAATCAAGAAGAATCCCAAAATCAAATATGTCTATATCAAGGCGACCGAGGGTTGTGACCACACTGACCACCGCTATGAGGACAACATCCGCAACGCCCGCAGTCATGGCGTCAAAGTGGGCAGCTACCACTACCTCACCAACCGTTCCAGCGCCACCGCTCAGTTCCAGAACTTCGTGCGCACGGCACGCAAGGACGAGCAGGATCTGATTCCCTTTATCGACGTTGAGGAGTGCAACCGATGGACTTCACAGCAGCTCAGGGACAGCCTCAAGGTGTTTGCCGACCTGCTGGAGGACTACTATGGCTGCAAACCATTGATTTACACTTCCGAGAGTTTCTTCAAGAAACATCTGGGACGCGCATTTAAGGACTACCCCCTGTTTATCGCCAAGTACAGCGACAATGCTCCCAGCATCGGCTACAACTGGGTGATGTGGCAGTATTCAGACAAGGGCACCATCCCCGGTATCAAGAGCAAAGTTGACCTGAGCCGTTTCAACAAGGGATTCAGCCTGAATGACATCATCTACCACCCGGGGAAAGGCAAGAACAAGCCTAAGGGAAGTGTCAAAGACGTTGTGAAACCCGTGGAAAAGCCCACCAGCGTCAACATGACTGAACAGAAGCCCAAGCAGACGACCAAGCAGTCCAAGCGCCAGCAGGAAGAAGAGAGGAAAAAAGCCGAAAAAGAAAAAAAGGCTCAAGAGCAAAAAAAGAAGCAAGCCGAAGAAGCTGCCAAGAAGCAAGCCGAAATAGACCGCAAGAACAAGGCCAAAGCCGAACAGGTGAAACGTAACCAGGCCCAGCAGAAGGCTCGGGAAGAAGCCGCAAAGAAAGAAGCCGAAGCCAAGGCCAAACGCAAAGCCGAGGCTCAAAAGGCCCGCGAACAGAAAGCCAAGCAAGAAGCTGAGCGCAAGGCTGCCACCAAGGTCAGCAAAAAGGCCGCCAGCACCACCTTGACCAGTAAGTTGAACCAGGCGCAGCGCAACGACAGCATCCGCTCGGCCAACAGCAAGGGGCACCGCACCAACCAGAGTTCGGCGGACAACGATTAGTCTCCAGCGGGACTTCCGGCGACTGAGCCGCCAATATGAGCACCAACTGAACAATGAACCATCAGGTACTCACATATCATTACAGACCATTGTTAGCCATCATCGTGCTGACAATGGTCTTGATGTGTTCATGCCAGGGCAACAGCACCAGCGGCCGCAACAAGCACCCTCAAGTGCCGCCTCGCAACGAGCAAGCCAAATATGACGGCATCGACATCTCGAGCCATCAAGGCTATATAGACTGGGCCAAAGTGAGCAGCGACAAGGACATCCGCTTTGTCTATATCAAAGCCACCGAGGGAGCCACCTACCGCTCCCCCCACTATGTCCACAACCTCACCCAGGCACGGCGATACGGTCTGCTTGTGGGCAGCTACCATTACCTGAGTCCCACATCGTCGGTTGACGAGCAGTTCGAGAACTTCTCCAAGTATGCCCTCAAGCGTCTCCAGCACCTCATCCCCATGCTCGACGTGGAAGTGCGCGGCGACTGGTCACGCAGCCAGCTCATCGACAGCGTGGAAAAGTTCTGCCAACTCACCGAGGATTTCTACGGTGTTCAACCCATGATTTACAGCACCATGGGCTTCTATAACAAGAACCTCGCTCCTCACTTCAACAAGCACCGCCTCTACATCGGCAGGTATTCCAACGAAGAGCCCGAAATCAACTGGGAAGGCGAGTACACCATCTGGCAATACAGCGAGACAGGCATCATCCCCGGCATTGACGCCTATGTGGACCTGTGCCGTTATAGCAAGGACGGTTGGATTGACGACATCCTGCTGCCCGAGAAATAGTTAAAAGTTAATAGATAATAGTTAATAGTTGGTTCAGTGAAAAATAACTGAAAACTGAAAACTGACAACTGACAACTGAACATGACCTTTATCGACATTCTTATCATACTGATTGTGCTGGGAGGCATCGTGCTGGGATACCGCAAGGGCTTTATCGGCCAACTGTCATCCCTCATCTCATGGGTAGTGGCCATCGTGCTTTGCTACAAGTGTGGCGACCTGGCTAAGGACGTCTTCCTTGCTATCGTTCCTAGCGCTGCCGATTGGCCTCTGTCAACCATCACGGTCAAGACCGTGTCGCTTGCGTTTGCCTTCCTCATCGTGATGGCAATCATCAGGCTGGTGATGCGCCTGTTCAAGGGCACCCTAGACAGCATTCACCTGGGGTTCATTGACAAATTCGGCGGCTCACTGCTGTTCATGTTCAAGTATGCCTTCTTGCTGAGCATCGCCTTGAACCTGCTCTACGCCATCAACCCCGACATGGACACCTTCGGCACCGAGCATATCATGAATAACAAGCCCTACGAGTTCACTCTTGACCTGATGCCCATGGTCCTGGGCAGCGAGAAGATGCCCAGTGACTCCCTCAAACTCTACCGCGACCTCATCGAGCCAGTCCCCGTAGACACCGAAGACTGAAAATGACTAAAAGCCAGAAACTAAGGACAAGAAACTAGGGACTAGGGACTAAAAACTAGAAACTAAAAACAACATGACCCTCCAACTGACCGCACCTCAACAAACTAATGGCACCATCAGCCTGCCCACGTCCAAGAGCATCAGCAACCGGGCGTTAATGATTGCTGCCTTGTGCGGTGGTGAGCCTCAGGTACTGCATCCCGCCTTATGCGACGACACTGCGGTGATGGTCGATGCCCTGTCGCGGCAGGAGGGCGACATCAACGTGGGAGCAGCAGGCACTGCCATGCGTTTTCTCACCGCCTATTTCGCCACCCGCGAGGGCGTAACCGTCACCCTCGACGGCGTGGAGCGTATGCGCCACCGTCCCATCGGTCCGCTGGTCGATGCCTTGCGGTCTCTAGGCGCCCACATCGAGTATTTAGGTCAAGAGGGTTTCCCTCCGTTGCAGATTACTGGGAGCGTGATGCATGGTGGCGATATCACCATGGCAGGCGACGTGAGTTCACAGTTCATCTCGGCAATGATGATGATACTGCCAGCCATCGGTGGCGGCTCAATCCAACTCACGGGCAACATCGTTTCGGCGCCTTATATCCACATGACGGCAGCCGTCATGCGCAGCATGGGAGCAACGGTTGATTTCACGGGTAGCACCATTGCCGTGGGCAACGGCTACAAGGGCAACGACATCGTAGTCGAGGCCGACTGGAGCGCTGCAGCGCCATGGTATGCCCTCGCCGCCCTGCTGCCACAGTCCAGCATCACCCTCCAGGGACTGACCGCCGAGAGCATCCAGGGCGACGCCCGCCTGGTGGATCTGGGCAGCCGTTTGGGCATCGCATCACGTTTCGACGCCCACGGTGTGACGCTCGACACGAGTCGTTTCATCGACTGCTGCTGTTCCAACTTTGCCGACATGGCGGCGACGCCCGACCTTGTGCCCTCATGGGCGGTGCTGATGTGCCTGCTGGAGCGGTCTTTCCGCATGACAGGTGTGCGCACGCTACGGCTCAAGGAGAGTGACCGCATCGAGGCGCTGCGCCAGGAATTGCTCAAACTGGGTTATGTCCTGAAAATCGAGGGCGAGGACGCCATCTCGTGGTATGGCGAACGCGTAGCTGTAACCACCCAACCGCCAGTCATCGACTCACACGGCGACCACCGCATGGCAATGGCTTTTGCCCCCGCTGCGGTGCGTTTCCCTGGCCTCATCATCCGCGATGCCGACGTCGTTTCCAAGTCCTACCCCGCCTATTGGCGCCATCTCACCCAATGCGGCTTCACCATCACCCCACTCGACTAACCTCCCTCTATTAAACAAAAAGAAAACAATAAATACAACAAATACAAAGCGGATGCCATATACAAATCTTAGCGTCTTTGCGCCTTAGCGTGAGGACCTAAGGCACGAAGGTTTTAATAAGACAATAAATGTTACAGTCAAATTGTTAATTAAAATAGAGGAGGATACTATTACTGAATATTGGCACAATAAATGCATACAGAACGATGATTATGAAAATAAGACTCATTATTATAATGATACTATCCACATTGCTCGCACTCGAGGGAACGGCTCGCACCAACCTCGACCGTATCGTTGTCATCAGCGACACCCACTTGCTGAGTCCTAAACTCATCACCGCCGGCAATGCCATTAAAAGTGCCGATGCCGTGGAGCTCAAGATGATGGCACAAAGTGATGATATCATGACTGCCCTCACCGACAGCATCATCAGCATCAAGCCGACGCTGGTACTGCTCACGGGCGACCTCACCCACAACGGTGAACGCGCCAGCCACGAGCGTATGGCTCAGCACCTGGAACGCATGGCACAACAGGGCATCCAGGCACTGGTCATCCCCGGTAACCACGACTGCAACAACCCGGGTGCCAAGCGCTTTGATGGAGACCAGACGCTACCCACCGCGACGGTTACCCGCGAGGAGTTTGCACAAATCTACCGCGACTACGGCTACGGCAAGGGCAGCCGCCGCGACCCTGCCTCACTGAGCTACTGCTGCGAGCCTGTCAAGGGCGTGGTCGTCATCGCCATCGACAGCAACATGGACGAACTCAACAAGCTCACCAGCCGTGGCGACAGTACCAACGCCTACTACAACAACGGGCGCATCAAGCCCGAAACGATGCAATGGGTCATCGAGCAGGCGACCAACGCCAAGCAGCAGGGCAAGCAAATCATTGCCATGATGCATCACCACCTAGTGCCGCATTTCGATAAGGAAGAGCGACTGCTTGCCAACTACATCGTCAGCCGCCACAATGAGGTTGCCAGAGAACTCATGGGAGCGGGCATCCACGTCATCTTCACGGGTCACCTGCACGTGACCGACGCCGCTACCCTCTATGATGACGAGGGCAACGACAGCATTGTAGAAGTGGCTACAGGCTCGGCCATCTGTTATCCGTTCGCACTGCGCACCGCAACACTCGACAGCCAGCACCGCACTCTCGAAATCGACACGCGCTGGCTCACCGCCACACAGTCCTGCCCCACCCTGCGCGAACTGGGACGTCAACGCATCATCAAGTCAACTCCGGGCGTGGCGTCGATACTGTCGAGCAAAGCATGGGACAAGCTGGGCGGACGCCTGCCTCAACTGAAAGCGATGCTCGAAGCTGGCGGCGGCAAGGTGAATCTACCCGAGACGCCCCAACAGGCGACACAGCTTGCACTGCGCCACCTCAAGGAGGTGCTGTCGCGCACGCTGCTTGCCGTGGTCGAAGGCAACGAACAGGATAAAGACTTCGAGGACATCATCGAACAAGGCAAGCAAGGCATACGTGCGATGATTGAAGAAGTCGCCCCCAGCCAAGCCGAAAACCTGTGGGAGTTTTTCCAGGGCAGTGTCTATCCTCAATTGGAGCCTCTGGTGCGCAGCGTCCTCGAGGACCGCAATGCTGTGGGCTCGCCGCTGGAGTCACACACCGATGACCTGCACCTGAAGCTCAAGCTGTAAAAAAGCACTATTTTCGACAACACAGTAGCGTTCCTTCAAGAAAAAACACTATATTTGTGGTCACTGAATCATCAACTCCTATTGATGTTGGTAGTGGAGTAAAACTTACATGGCTGTAATGATGGAAAACGAGAACGAGAAAACCACCAAAATCGCCATTATCAGTGACTTGCACGTGATGGCACCGAAACTGCTCGTGAATGACGGAAAGGCCTTTCTGGAGTATTTGAACCGTGACCGCAAGATGCTGCGTGACAGCCTTGAAATCCTACAAACTCTCGTCGAAGAAATCCTTGAACTCGGGCCACAACTCGTGCTGGTGACGGGCGACCTCACCAAGGATGGCGAGCGCGTGAGCCATGAGTTGGTGGCAGAGCAGCTGCAACGGCTAGTGGATGCCGGCATCCAAGTGCTGGTTGTGCCTGGCAACCACGACATCAACAACCCTGATGCGCGATTCTTTGATGGCGACGACACCACACCCGCAACAACCATTACCCGCAAGGAGTTTGCCGAGTTTTACCGCAACATGGGCTATGATGAGCGGTCCCGGCGCGACCCCGACACGTTGAGCTATTGCCGCGATGTCACGCCCAATCTCACCATCCTTGCCATCGACGCCTGCATGGACCGTCTCAACACCTTTGTCAGCCGTGGTGATGCGCGTGACCACTGCAAGACAGGCGGCAGCCTCGAGGCATCGACCCAGCAATGGCTGGTCGAGCAAGCCAGCAATGCCACCGCTGCCGGCAAGCGCGTCATCGCCATGATGCACCATCACTTGGTGCCCCATTTCCACATGGAGGAAATCCTGGCGGCGCCTTATATGGTGGACCAAGCACACCAACTGTGTCAACGGCTCATTGAGGCTGGAGTCCATGTCATTTTCACGGGACACCTGCACATCAGCGACATCGGCCAGACGAACATGAAAGAAGGCAGCATGGTCGAGATAGCCACTTCGGCAGCGGTAGGCTACCCCTGCCAATGGCGCATCGCCTCGTGCAACACCATCAGTGGCAAGCTGCACATGCGCATCAGCACCCTGAACAGCTTGCCGACGGACCCGGACTTCGGCGAACGGGCGCGTAAAATGTTCGTTGAATGCGTCCCCACCATGACACGAGGTGTGCTCACGCGTTATTGGACCGAGATTAGCCAAGCCATCGACAAATATAGAGACAAGCACCCCTTTATCATGCACTATGTCAACATTCCCGACACGCCCGAAGCCATAGCAGAGCTGCTGCTCAAGCACTTGCAGGAGCCCGTCACGCAGGTTTACATTACCTTTGCCGAGGGCAACGAGAACGGCTTCGACAACCGCCAGATTGTCGAGCAACTCATCGACGGCGTGAACAGCATCGTCAACGAGACCGTGAGAGGCATCCTCAAGCCACTGTTCAAATTAATCATGAGACTGCGCATCTACAGCACCTTCCGCCTGGTGCTGCGCAGCATCCTCGAGGACCTCAACGACATCGGTACGGGGCACGAAACCGTCATCAACGATCACACCGCCATCATCGACCTGTAAATACCTGAATCTTGACATAATAACCTCATGCAATGTTAACATATTTGAAATATGTTTATAATATTCAATTAAATCTTTTTTAACGCGATTCTATTCAAAGAAAGTAAACATTTGTCCAAAATCTCTACTGAAATGAATAGTTTTGGTATCATTTTGCCTAAAATTTTGCTAATTTGTTTGGTTTGGTGCGTTTTCATAAGTATTTTTGCAACTATGTTAAAATAAGCATCATATCAAAATCGTGACATTATGAGTGCCCCCAAGATTGAACTGACTTCCAGAGAAAAGGAAGTACTCGAATTGCTGTCAACAGGGTATAACAGCAAGGAGATTGGAGAGAAAATATTTATCTCATCCAACACTGTGGAGTATCACCGCAAGCAATTGCTGCGTAAAACCAACTCTCGCAACGTGGCTGAACTTATAGGTAAAGCTTACCGCACAGGTTTGTTAAAAATAAACGATTAATATCGACTTACCCTACAGTAAAAAACGAACAGGCTATGCCGATTGGCATAGCCTGTTTTTTACCTTTCAAGTACAGTCAAATAACGCGCCCGCGTCAGCTAATGCTGACTGCGGGCGCTGTTATTAGGTAAACTGAAAATGATGACGACTTACTTCTTGTCCTTGAGCAGGTCGCGGATCTCACCGAGCAACTCTTCCTGGGTGGGGCCAGCGGGAGCCTCGGGCTCTTCCTTCTTGGGCATGAGCTTGTTCATAGCCTTGATCATCAAGAAGATGCAGAATGCGATGATGATGAAGTCGATAACGTTCTGGAGGAACAGACCGTACTTGAGCACTGCACCAGTGGCCTCGGCAGCAACGCCGGCGTTGGCGGCAACCGTGCTGGCGGCATCGGCTACAGCATCAACGGCGCCCTCGGCACCGACAGCCGAAGCAGCCTCACCAACCATCTCGGACACGGGGGGCAGATGATACTCCAGTCCAGACAGGTCAACGCCACCGGTCAACAGGCCGATTGCGGGCATCAACACGTCATCAACAAGCGAAGTGACAATCTTGCCGAAGGCACCACCGATGATAACACCGACAGCCATGTCCATTACATTACCCTTCATTGCAAATTCCTTAAATTCTTTAATGAATCCCATAATTCTTCAGTTTTTAAAAATTAATATAATCTTTTACTAACTATTAAACATTCTTAATTCAAGCACAAAAATAGCAATTTGCTACCTAAAAAAGACGTCATTTCAGATTTTTTCTTAATTTTGCAGTCGCAAAGGCGACTGCTCCCGAGCAAACGTCAACGCAAAGATAGTAAAAAATTAACATTAAAGTTATATAACTGCATTATTTATTAAAAAATCATTAAAAAAAGCATTATGGAGAAGATTAAAATCGGTATTAATGGATTCGGACGTATTGGCCGTTTTGTATTCCGTTCAGCATTTGAACCCGAGAACGTTAACGAAATCGAGGTTGTAGGTATCAATGACCTGCTCGATGTTGACTACATGGCCTATATGCTCAAGTATGACACCATGCACGGACGCTTCGAAGGCACCGTGGACTATGACCTGGAGAAGAAAGAACTCATCGTCAACGGTCAGCACATCCACGTTTATGCTGAGAAGGACGCCGAGAACCTCCCTTGGGGCGAAATCGGTGCCGAGTATATCGTTGAATCCACCGGTTTCTACCTGACCATGGACAAGGCCGAGAAACACCTCAAGGCCGGTGCCAAGTATGTGGTTCTGTCAGCTCCCAGCAAGAAGGGTGACGACGGTCGCCAGGCCGACATGTTCGTTTGCGGCGTCAACACCGACAAGTATGCTGGCCAGACCATCGTCAGCAACGCCAGCTGCACCACCAACTGCTTGGCTCCCATCGCCAAGGTGCTCAACGACAACTTCGGCATTGAGAGCGGTCTGATGACCACCGTTCACTCGGTAACCGCTACCCAGCGCACCGTTGACGGTCCCAGCGCTAAGGACTGGCGCGGTGGCCGTGCTGCCTGTGGCAACATCATCCCCAGCTCGACTGGCGCTGCCAAGACTGTA
>JAEEGF010364413.1_pt1 | contig 21063 bp, 18 predicted proteins | sample 9134171 | NCBI WGS metagenome assembly JAEEGF01 (sample SAMN16246542, study PRJNA631951) | gut metagenome | biome: gut microbiome; feature: rumen; material: AP-attached | host: Bos | place: Iran: Karaj | collected 2018-10 | reverse complement strand
ACACTGTCATAAACGTCTGACACAGTATCGCAGACGCTGCTGCAGGTATCTGAAACAAAGTCAAAAGCATCATCAAACCATGACATAGTTCTGTCTCCTATTCCGGTTGTTCACATTTATTCTTTCCACTGATTTTTCATCATCAGTTTTCATGCACGAAACCGCCGTTACCACCAGTTCCAAGGAAACGGGATCTTTGGCAGAGGAATTTTCGGTATCGGCAGCTTTGGAGGTGTTGGAAGCGGCGGTACCATATTGTCAGTTCTGCTTAAGTTTTCGTTTTTCATGATTCTTCTCCTTATGTGAATTACTGTTCCGGTAATCAACGCTGGTGTGGTTGCCATCGCTTCTGCTGGTAATTATCGTCCAGTTGAAATCTCGCTGAGATTTTGTCCATGGATGTAACACGGATTTCTGCATTTTTACCTTATCAGTTGTCGAAAGGACGAAGACGGATCATCCGCAGATTGCTGACAACACAGCCCGAATGATTACGATTCTAGAAGAAAAGTCCTGCCAGTCCGCCGACGAACCCTCCTACAACCGTGCCCACAAGTGAAGGCACTCCGACTGCTTTGGCTACGGATCTTCCGATCCTGGCACCTGCAATCGCACCACTGACTACTTTTCCAACCCTGTTTTGGAGTCTGTCTTCAATTCCGGCATAAATCTCCTCGGTGTCTTCATCATGGCTTGCCCATACAGTTTTGTCAGGATTGACCATCTCGGCTATATTGATCATTTTTTCTTCATCCGGCAGGTTTTCGAGAATGAAGCAGAGAAGTTTCAGAATGTTGTATCTTTCTGTTGCACTGTAGTACATGACTTTTACATTCAGATCGCAGGAACTGCTGATCCTGGTCTTTACAGAGCGAATTTTGTCATTCATGAATTCGATCAGCTGTGATTCCGGCTTTCTGTTCTCGCTGTCCCAGTGTCTGCCCTTCATGGCAATATCTGTCTGATTGATCCCTACAACAATGGAATCTCTGTAATGAACATTCGGCTCGATGACATTGGTGATAAGTTCAAAGGTACTCATCATATCTCTGCTGGAACCATCCACTACTACAAGAACAAGATCTATCAGAGGATTTCCTTCGTCATTTTTGCGCCAGAGAAGATCTTTAATCATCCCTGCAGTATGTCTGTCATGCTCGGGAGAATCTCCGAAGCCCGGTGTATCCCAGAGAGTTACATTGCTGAAGGTATACTTCTCGATTTCTCTTGTCTGCGGATCGGTGCCGTATCCCACCTCTGCTTTATCAATGTTGAACAGCGCGTTGATGGTGCTGCTTTTACCAGCTCCGGTTGCACCGGCGAGCATAATGTTGACCTTGTTCTTTGCAAGAATATTCTGCACACTCTTTATGTATTCAGCCTTATCTGAAGCACTAACGTCCTTTGACTTCTCGATAATATCCACAATGGATGAAAAAACTGCTTCATTCTTTTCTGAAGAACTGCTGTCACCCTTTTCGAGAATAATGCGGTTGCCATGTGCAGCACAGTTCTGACTTCCTGATGCGGCGGTATTGTTCTGATTAATGGTTTTCATACCGAATTTGCACCCTATAATGTATAGTACGAAATTCCCTACAATGTTCCTTCAAGAACTTCCTCTACGGGAGTTCCCACTTTAGCTTCAGTTAGTTTACTTTTTCTTCCCTTTCTGACTCTCTGTCTAAATAAAGATTCGTGAACTTCCGCATCTTCTCTTAATTTAAGATTGAGTTCTGTAAGAATTTCTCTTTGCGTTTTGGAAATGGCATCTTTTAGACTCCAGCCGTCCTTTCCCTTGTAAAATTTTATCTGCTCGAGTTCTCTTATCGCCGTCTCGTCAGTCATTCCTTTTTCTTTCAGGTAATCGGCTATCCTCCTATGGAAAGTTCGTCTCAATATCAGTGATACAAACATCACAAACAGTTTACCGTTTATCTGCCTGTCACCATGAACATGAAGACGTTTATCGCTGAGTCCGTTTTTAGTTGTGTCGAAACAGTCCTCAACACTTTCCTTGGAGCGGTAAACTCTTAATATTTCCTGCTCGTTCAGTTTATGATAGTTTCTTTTGACAAAGAGAGTAACCTTGCCACACAAAGCGCATGCCTGTGCGAAAGCCTCACTGTCCTCTTCATAAGAAAAACCTTTTCTGCCGGCGCAGCGACTGATCTTGTAGTAAGGGCTGAAACTTTTTGCCCACTGACTGAAGTTCTCCTTTGGTGCCTTTTCTATGTTCTCCAGTTCTGATTTTTTCTTTTCCCTGATCCTTGACAGCTGTTTCCTTTTATCTACATCGAAAGTCAGATCACGATACATCATAAGTTCACCGTCAACATTGCCCAGTTTGAACGGTATCGTGGTTGCGATATAACAGTTGTCATCCTGCATCCATGAACCTGCTCTGTCCGATTCCTTTAACGCCAGCGTCCATTCAGTATAGGCTTCCTTTACTGCTTTAAGACAGTCACACGATACACCTATGATAATGTCATATCCAAGGAAATGACTCCAGTCAACATTTTCTCTGCTGAACCCGCCGTCTGTAACAATGCTAACACGTTTCTTTCCCTTCCCAACTCCGATGCCGTGCTCTCTGGCTCGCTTCAGTGCATAATTGAAGTTCGCCTTGTCGTTGAGAGAACCATCATACGAACACATAAAAAGCGGAAGACCGGTATCGCGATCGCAGAACAGGCCCTGGTTGATTTGTGGCAGATCGTCGTGATCACGGTTGTACCCGTAATGAGCACTGATAATTTGACCGGAATAAGTAGAAAATGAAGTGACATCATAAAAAATCTCCCTTCCGGCAGGGTGTGCTTTGTTCCACTGGGTATAGAAATTTCCGCATTGCTCCGGAGTTATATCTACCAGAACCTGTCCTGCAGCTCTTCTGTCAAATGTCATATCAAGATTTGTTCCTGCAAGATGATTTCCTATAAATTGATCCAGGCCATCCAGAGATGAATGAGCCCGCTCGCACATAAAGGCTGCCAAACTCAGGATCCTTTTTCCCAGTGTTTCACCAAATGTATCTTTCAGAATCTGTGTAAGCTGCAGCTCTGCAGAAAGCAGCATTACAGCAAGACCGTAACCTACTGCTATTTCTGCACTGATTTCGCGTTTCTCTGCAGGTTTTGGTTTTTCCTTCCATGGCTTCCTGCCCGCACCTTCCATAACAGCAACATCCGGCTGACTCAAACCCATAAGCTCGTAGTAATAGGTATTAGGCATAAGTTCCTGCTTATTCTCGGAATTAATCTCAACCCGTCCGATGCATTTAGACTTGGGATGAGTTGTTTTTCCTTCAGTTTCGGTAGACTGTCGTTCACCGACGTAAACATAAAGATAGTTTACATTTCCTCTTTTGAAGATATATCCGCCCATGTCAGGAAGCGGTACACGAATACCTGGATAAATCATTGAATTACCTATACTCTATATTAAGTAGATATGTAGAGTATACAACAAAACGGTCAGAAAATCAAATAAAATCAATGAATTATGACAAGATTTAAAAGAAAATATGGGTGATTCAGAAAAAGAAGAAGTTTTGATACGACCAGAAAAATCAATGTGTTACGTAAATACTATACATTATAGGGTGCAAGTTCGGTTACAAAAAACTTCTTTTTTGTTTTACACCTAACTGTAAAATTGTTAGAATTTTACCATTATTGAGTGTTATGAATTGTGTACCTCTCTTTCCTAGACAATAACGACATAAAAGAACACTTATGATTTCGAATAAAAAATTTTTCAGATCATCCTAATCGGCTAGAACTATAGGAAATGAAAGACAGATTTTGATAATTCTGCACGGATGCGGAATTTACTCATAAAAGCATGATGCTAAGGAAAAATATGACAAAAGGAAAAGTTAAGTGGTTTAACAACCTTAAGGGATTCGGTTTTATAATTCCCGAAGACGGAGGCGAAGAGGTTTTCATTCACTATTCTGCAATAGAAAATGACGGATTTAAGACGCTTAAGCCGAAGGACAATGTGCTCTATGAATTCGAGGAAACAGATAAAGGTCTCCACGCAACAAAGCTTATTGTTCTGAAAAATAATCGTGACAACGTTCACGTAGAAGAAAATATGACCGAATGCAGAGAAGGGAATGATGCTGATTAGCTGAAAATAAAAGAAAAGCATAAAGCAGGATGTAATTGTCTTTTTTATCAGAACCGGAACTCTGTGAGTGTCCGGTTTTTTTATCATCCAGAAGTTGTTTTTCAGGGGAAAAATCGAAAACCGTGGTCGGATCAGATCGATCAGCGAGAAATAGAGTTCGAATGAGATTGATCATCAAAAAAATCCGGCCACATGCTCTTATAGCCGGACCGGAATAATTATGATGGTGCGGGCATACCCGCAGAAAAACTGCCGGGCTTACATATTTCCTATTATTTCACCGGCGAATTCAGAACACTTGATTTCCACTGCATTTTCCATAAGGCGTGCAAAATCATAGGTTACCTTCCTTGCGGAGATGGCACCCTCCATACCCTTAATCACCAGATCAGCAGCTTCAGTCCAGCCCATATGACGAAGCATCATCTCGGCAGAAAGGATGATTGAGCCAGGATTTACCTTATCCATTCCGGTATACTTTGGCGCCGTGCCGTGGGTAGCTTCGAACATTGCACATGTGCTTCCAATGTTAGCGCCGGGAGCAATGCCGATTCCACCAACCTGAGCGGCAAGAGCGTCAGACATGTAATCACCGTTGAGATTCAGAGTTGCGATTACATCGTACTCAGCAGGACGCAGGAGGATCTGCTGAAGGAATGCATCAGCAATGCAGTCCTTAATCACAATATCCTGATTATTGTTAGGATTGCGAACTGTCATCCACGGACCCTTGTCAATGAGTTTGCCGCCGAACTCGTCTCTGGCCAATTCATATCCCCATTCCTTGAAGGAGCCCTCTGTGAACTTCATGATGTTGCCCTTGTGAACAAGGGTTACAGATCTGCGGTTGTTGGCAATCGCATATTCAATGGCAGCCCTGACAAGTCTCTGTGTACCTTCCTTTGAAACAGGCTTTACACCGATACCGCAGTGCTCATCAAATCTGATCTTGGTCACATTCATTTCATTCTTCAGGAAACTGATCACCTTCTGAGCCTCCGGGGAATCAGCCTTCCATTCGATACCGGCATAAATATCCTCGCTGTTTTCACGGAAAATAACCATATCCACCAGTTCAGGATGCTTGACCGGGCTAGGAACACCGTCAAAATAACGAACAGGGCGGAGGCACACATACAGATCAAGATTCTGACGGAGGGCAACATTAAGCGAGCGGATACCTCCTCCGATAGGTGTGGTAAGAGGTCCCTTTATGGAAACGACATATTCCCTGAGAAGATCAAGAGTTTCCTGAGGAAGCCATACATCACTGCCATAAACCTTTGTTGACTTCTCACCAGCGTATATTTCCATCCAGCTGATTTTTCTTGAATCTCCGTAGGCCTTTGACACAGCAGCATCAACAACCCTAATCATGGCAGGAGTTATATCACTGCCGATTCCGTCGCCCTCTATGAACGGGATGATCGGATTTGCAGGGACATTCAGAGTACCATTTGCATTAACAGTAATTTTTTCTCCGTTGGAAGGAATTACAACCTTGCTTGTCATCAGAAAACTCCATCTTAATTATAAAAACATACCGCACGAAACGGTCAAAACCTTTAGATCAATTATACCATCAGGCAGGTAGTTAAACATAGAAGGAACATCAAAATGGAAATTTGCAAGGAAATCAAAATCAGATCTGTTAAAATAGCATAAATTCCAGAACACAGGCAGGATCTCTTCAGTGCAGATCCAGATCGCATCAGCAGGATATCATCGGATGAACAGAAAAGTGGTTGTAGGCATGTCCGGCGGCGTGGATTCGTCCGTATCGGCATATCTGCTCAGAGAGCAGGGTTATGATGTGGTCGGACTGTTCATGAAAAACTGGGAGGAGGACGATGACACAGGGTACTGCAGTGCAGCAAAGGATCTGGCCGATGCACAGGCGGTATGCGACAGACTCGGAATCGAACTGAAGACTGTCAATTTTGCTGCTGAATACTGGGATAATGTTTTTGAACATTTTCTCAGCGAGTACAAAAACGGAAGAACCCCGAATCCTGATATTCTCTGCAACAGCGAAATCAAGTTCAAGGCTTTCATGGACTACGCCTTTTCCCTGCTTGGAGCTGAGTACATGGCCACCGGACACTTTGTCCGGAACCGGCTAAACGAAAAAACTGGAAAATTCGAACTGCTGAGAGGAATCGATCCTGCCAAGGATCAAAGTTACTTTCTGCATGCCGTAAGTCACGAGCGCATAGCAAAATCAATTTTTCCTGTCGGCGGAATGATCAAAAAAACAGAGGTTAGAACTCTGGCTGAAAAACTAGAACTGAAGACAGCGGCTAAGAAAGACAGCACAGGAATCTGCTTCATAGGCGAAAGAAGATTCAAGGAGTTTCTGAACAGATTTCTTCCGGCGAAACCGGGTAACATCGAAACGCCTGACGGGAAGGTTATCGGTCGACATGACGGTCTCATGTATCACACCCTTGGTCAGAGAAAGGGACTTGGTATCGGAGGTCAGAAGGACTCTGACGGTGAACCGTGGTATGTTGTGGACAAGGATCTGGATCGCAACGTACTGATAGTTGCCCAGGGAGGCACCAACAGACTGCTGATGTCTACAGGACTTACCGCCTCGTGTCTCACCATGGTGGACAGAGAGCCTGTCAGAGAGATTTTTAAATGCACTGTTAAAACAAGATACCGTCAGCCAGACATCCCCTGCACCGTTTACCCTGATGGAAACGGCAGCATAAAGATAATGTTTGATCACCCGGTTGCAGCTGTTACACCGGGCCAGTCGGCAGTGTTATACAGTAACGAGGTATGTCTGGGCGGCGGAATAATCACGGAAAGAATAAGGTTGGTATGAACGTAGATATAAACAAGCTTACTTACGCTTTGGCTGCAGTGGTTGAATCACTGTATCAGATTAGCGTTATTGGTCATAGCGGCACAATTAATAAAACCGTTGCTGATCACCTTCTCAAGGGGGTTTTGAAAACGGAGTCGGTAACATCCACTACCATCTATCCTCTTGCACAACTTAAAAACGGACTTTCCTTTTTCAGTGACAGCAGCACTCTCGACGCCACCGCTGTTAAGGAAATTAATTACTACGTACCGTCCATACTGAAACTGATGTCAGTGTACACATCACACAATGAGCTCAGACAGTCATTCTCCGATGAACTTATAAGCATCAAGGAAACACTTGCACACCAGGAGAATAAATCACTTTTTGTCAGCAAACATATAGCCAACTGGTATGTTCACAACATTTCAGAACCCAATCTGTTTGCCATGCAGATATTCGGTTCAAAGGAAGCACTTTCAAAGGATATGAATCTTATCTTCATAAGAGCGCTTATCATGTCAGCAATGAGAGCATGCATCCTGTGGAGTCAGATGGGCGGATCACAGGTCGGTTTAATTTTCAACCGTTCAAAAATGGCCATATGTGCAAAACGTATGCTAGAAGTAATATAGGAGCAAAAAATGGAATTATCCTCATTAACAGCAATATCACCCATAGACGGGCGATACAGTAGCAAATGCAACGAACTCAGAGATATCTTTTCTGAATACGGTCTGATGAGATGCCGTGTCAGGGTTGAGGTTTCATGGCTCAAGAAACTTGCTGCATGCCCGGGGATCACCGAGGTGAACAACCTGTCAGATGAAGCTGTTTCATTTCTTGACGGCATAGTCCAGAATTTTTCTGTGAAAGACGCTTCCCGCATCAAGGAAATTGAAAGAACTACAAATCACGACGTCAAGGCAGTGGAATATTTTCTCAAGGAAAAAACAGCTGATAATGAAGAGCTGGCAAAAATCAGTGAATTTATTCACTTCTCCTGCACCTCTGAAGATATAAACAACAATTCTCACGGTCTGATGCTTCTTGAGGGAAGAGATCGTGTTCTCCTGCCTCAGTTGAAGAAAATAATCGACGCCATAGCTGATCTGGCTGTTAAGTACAGGGATATTCCTATGCTTTCCAGGACCCACGGTCAGCCAGCAACACCTTCCACACTGGGAAAGGAAATGGCCAATGTCTGTTACCGCCTGCACAGACAGTACAGGCAGATTGAAGCGGTAAAGATTCTGGGCAAAATCAACGGTGCGGTAGGCAACTACAATGCTCATATGGTGGCCTATCCTGATGTAGACTGGTGCCGGCTTTCACAGGAATTTGTAACTGACCTGGGACTTACCTGGAATCCGTACACAACTCAGATCGAGCCTCATGATTATGTGGCCGAGCTGTTCAATGCCGTATCCAGATTCAACACAATACTGATGGATTTTGACAGAGATGTATGGGGATATATCAGCATCGGTCATTTCAAGCAGAAGACGATTGCAGGAGAGGTGGGATCCTCTACCATGCCACACAAGGTTAACCCGATTGATTTCGAGAATTCCGAAGGAAACATCGGACTTGCCAATGCAGTTTTCAGCCATCTGGCAGCAAAGCTACCTGTATCAAGATGGCAGCGGGATCTTACAGACAGTACAGTTCTTCGCAATATCGGCGTCGCTTTCGGTTACAGTCTGATTGCATATCAGTCTACACTCAAGGGTATTTCCAAACTGGAGGCAAATCCTGAGAATTTGGCCAGAGATCTGGATAACAACTGGGAAGTTCTCGCTGAACCTATTCAAACGGTTATGCGCAGATACGGCATTGAAAAGCCATACGAAAAACTGAAGGCTCTTACCAGAGGACAGAAGGTTAATGCGGAAATCATGAAGAATTTCATCGAAACAATTGATATTCCGCAGGAAGCAAAGAATGAGCTCCTAAATCTTACACCTGCAACATATATCGGCAGAGCTGTACAATTCGTTGATGAACTTGAATCCTATCTCAAAGACTGAATATTTTAGGAGTCTCCAACAGTAAATCCCTCAGTTCGAGGGATTTTTTTTTAGAAAATTCAGACTTCTGTCTGATCCGTTCATCAGTGATGCGGATGAGGCCCAGGACCTACACCCGGTCCCGGTGGAATTACCATCGGTCCATGAGAATGCTTTGGAGGCGGTGCATCGTGTCCGTGAGAATGCTTTGGAGGCGGTGCATCGTGTCCGTGAGAATGCTTTGGAGGCGGTGCATCATGTCCGTGAGAAGGCTTCGGTGGCGGTGCATCATGTCCGTGATGATGTTCATTATGAGCAAGCAATCTGTCGAAAAAAAGGTGCGGCATGGATGAAGATGTGCCTACTGCAGATCTGTTGTATACGGATTTATCATCATAAGGAACATGGGTAGAAGCAAAGACTGATGTTGCCCCAAGCAGCATGACTGCGAAAGTCACAAATTTAAACCTGAATTTCATAAAAATCTCCCTATTGCAAAGGAACAGTACTTCTCTAAAAGGCGTGAAGATCACGCCAGCAAACAAATAACTAATCCTAAATCACCTAACCTTAGATCAGAACCTAGGAGGAGGCGGCGCATGATGTCCCGGAGGTGGTGGAGGCGGCGCATGATGTCCCGGAGGAGGCGGAGGCGGCGCATGATGTCCCGGAGGAGGAGGCGGCGGCGCATGATGTACCGGAGGAGGCGGAGGCGGCGCGTGATGTCCCGGAGGTGGTGGTGGCGGCGCATGATGATGATGCGGAGGTGGTGGTGGCGGCGCATGATGATGATGCGGAGGTGGTGGTGGCGGTTCATGATGATGAGCCATCAAACCCGACGACACTTCATAAATGAGAGGCAGTGAAGCATCAACCACATTTTTATAACCAAGATCCTCATTCACAAACTGACCAGCGTTGGAGACGGTAGCAGCAGCTGACGATGAGGTGATAATAAATAATGCAGCTATGGTAGTAAGTTTAAAATAAGATTTCATAGAATCCTCTTACTGCAAAGTAATTTTCACCTAATTAAAATAATAGCGTGAAATCAATCACGCTATAAACACATACAACTAAACAAAAGGGCTAAAAAAACTGATATCAGTGTCTGTGGTGACCACCGCCAGGTCCTACTCCTGGTCCAGGTGGGATAACCATAGGTCCATGCCCGCCGCCACCGTGTCCGCCAGGTCCATGCCCACCGCCACCGTGTCCGCCAGGTCCATGCCCGCCGCCACCGTGTCCGCCAGGTCCATGCCCGCCGCCACCGTGTCCGCCAGGTCCATGCCAACCGCCACCGTGTCCGCCAGGTCCATGCCCGCCTGGACCGTGATGTCCTCCTGGTCCATGAGGACCCGGACGAGGACCCGGACCATAATGTCCATGATGAGGACCAGGACCAGGACCGTGATGATGATGAGGACCAGGACCGTGATGATAACGAGGTCCTGGAGGTGGTGGTGGAGGCGGACGGTGATAATAGCCTGGATCGTCGTAGAAGAAATCATCCTCTATAACAATACATCCATTCAGACTCACAGCCGCAAACATGCAGATTGCAGACAATAAAGATAATTTCATGGATTATTCTCAACCAGTAATATCTAAAACAACTGTACATACATACTTTCTCATTGCTGAAATGATAATTATTCAGAAATTAAAAGGATATCTGTACAGATCCCATAACTCTCAGAAATTATAGCATTACGTCCAAACGGGAAAATGATAACTGATTAGAATATTACGAATAAACTAGTCACATATCACCATTCTCAGCAAGGCTACATATTATGTGACTAAGGGATGCGTAAATTGTTCACGATAATTTACGCAAGGATGTGCATATGCAGGCTGTCGTGCTCAAATACCGTACTTAACCTGTTAAATTAAAGGCATTATTCTACGGAGCAAGACGTTCCAGTTCCCAGCATGTGTCCTTTCTTGTATAAAGAAAACGATCATGTAAACGATTTTTGCCACCCTGCCAGAACTCTATGGAAACAGGTTCAACTCTGAATCCTCCCCAAAATGACGGCACGGGAACCTCCCCTTTGGCAAACTTGTTTTTTAATTCCAGGAACTTTGCCTCAAGCACAGATCTTGCTGAAATAACGGAAGACTGATGGGAAACCCACGCTCCGATCTGACTGTCACGAGGTCTGGAAGTAAAGTAGCTTATAACCTCAAGAGTACTGATCCGTGATGCTCTGCCCTGAATATGAACCTGACGCTCCAGCGGATACCATGGAAAAAGAAGACTGACACAATTGTTGTTTTCTATGTGTCTTGCCTTTCTTGACGTTAGATTAGTAAAAAATACAAATCCCCTTTCATCAAATTTCTTCAGCAGTACAGAACGCTGACACGGCATTCCGGTACTGTCAGCAGTAGCCACTACCATCCCGGTAGGATCTGCGAGTTCAGCGTCAATAGCCTCCTGAAGCCACTTTTCGAAAAGAGGAAGCGGTTCGGACGGCATATCATCTTTTAACAAGGCTCCGCGTTCATATGAGCGGCGGATACCGCTGATAATCATAATACCTCCACACAAAAAGTTAAAAAAGGGATCAATGAAACATTGTATCCCCTAGAAATAAAACAGAATTTTCACTGCAAATCTGCACACATGAGGAACTTCCGTTAAACCTCAGTTCACCTGACTGAAAAAACAGGTGTCCTCTGTTCCATCAAAATGAATCTCATTATAATAGACGGTCTGTGCCAGACGATCAAACTCCTTTATCTTGTCTGATCGCGTATCGTTGTCCGCTACCCTGCGGCGAAGAGATTTAACCATACTGGTAAACAGTTCTCTGTTGTCGCCGAAAGCATGAACCATACAGTTGCTGGCAAGATCAATTTCATTTCTCAAATCGCTGATAACAGGCTCTCTGACCTTTCCGTCCTTGCTGTAAAAATCGGCTTTAAAAATATGCTGATACACCTGAGCCATCTGCATCAAGGAATTACGCTGCATCTGGGTCAGAAAATTAAGACTGTCAATATAAGCCTCAACATCGTCCCTTATATCGTTCCTGTTGTCATCAAAACCTAGCATATCTCCACCGCATCCCGCGAGTACCAGAGCTGCGGTAAACAGCAGAGATTTACAAAAAGGTCTCATTGTCATTCTACTTTCTTTTCCTGTTGTTTTTGTTAAAAGATTCAGAGGAGACCTGTCTGAATGAACAGCGTTTACCGTTTTTTCTGCTTTTTTCAGATTTCCCGGCGGCAGGAACAAGGCACCTGTCACTGTTACCAATCAGATAATCCTTTCCGCACTTTCTCAGAACATCCCGAATCATTTCATAATTTTCAGGATCATGATACCTGAGAATGGCCTTCTGGATCCTCCTTCTAATCTCGCCCTTTACACAAAATATACCCGGGGTATTATCCTTTATTTTTTCACCGGGATCAAAGCCCGTATAGTACATAGTTGTTGCATTGGATAAAGGAGTGGGATAAAAATTCTGCACCTGATCAACCTGAAGATTATGCTTCTTAAGCCATACTGCCAGCTCAATCATATCTTCATCAGTAGTTCCGGGATGACACGCTATGAAATACGGAATAATCTGCTGGCGTTTCCCCGACTGAGATGAGAATCTTACAAAATATTCCTCAAACTGATCATAGGTGTGAACTCCCGGCTTGTGCATATACCTCAGAGCACCGTCAGCAATATGCTCTGGAGCTACCTTGAGATGACCGCTTACATGATATGTAACAAGCTCTTTTATGTATTCGGGATATAAAATCGCCAGATCAAGTCTGATTCCAGAAGATATAAAAACCTTTTTGATAAATGAAAGCTCTCTTGCCCTGCGGTAAAGATTGACGGCAGGCGACTGATCCGTATCAAGAAACCGACAGACGTTTGGAAACAGGCAGGACTCTCTCCGGCATGACTGCATGGCCTTAAGATTTTTACAGCCCAGTCTGTACATATTGGCAGAAGGTCCTCCGATGTCTGATATGACGCCAGCAAACCCCGGAACTCTGTCCTTTATGTCATTAATCTCTCTCAGTATGCTTTCCTCTGATCTGCACTGAACAAACTTCCCTGTATGGGCGGCAATGGTACAGAAGGCACATCCTCCGAAGCATCCGCGCATACTTGTTACAGAATTCTTTATCATTTCATATGCAGGAATTTTTTCATGATAAGAAGGATGAGGACGACGCTGATACGGCAGATCATATATGAGATCCATTTCCGCTGTCGTGAGCGGGATCGGCGGGGTATTAATCAGAACCGCCCTGTCTCCGTGGTACTGAAGAAGCTTTCTGGCACAGTAGGGATTGGTCTCGTTATGAACCAGATACATGGAATGGGCGTAAAGTTTCTGATCTGCCTTAACATCATCATAGGACGGCATAAGAATATACTCTGCCCTGGCATTCGGATAGGTTGACTCCTCGCGTTCAAGATCTGTGAGATCGGAGTCGGATTTCTTCACTCCTTCCAAAACCCCGACAGGCTCAATCGAAGTGTTTTTTCCCGGGGAGCTCATGTCAATGCCGGGCATGCCTGACGGGGGAGTTCTGACAATAACCGCAGATCCGCGGATATCAGTAATACAGCGGATATCCTCACCTGCATCCAGGCGGAGTGCAAGTTCCACCAGGGAATGCTCGCCGTTGCCGTACAGGAGAATATCAGCCTTGGCATCAAAAATCACTGAACGCTTTACTGTTTCAGACCAGTAGTCAAAATGTGCTGTTCGGCGAAGAGATGCCTCGATTCCGCCAATCACCACAGGAATACCCTTAAATGCCTCCCTGCAGCGGTTGGCATACACCATGGCGGCGCGATCAGGACGTGCACCGTTGACATTTCCAGGGGTATAGGCGTCATCATGTCTGATCTTCTTATCAGCAGTATAGTGATTCACCATTGAGTCCATATTTCCGGCAGAAACACCCCAGAACAGCCTCGGAGGACCGAGACGCTTGAAATCTTCGGCACTGTGCCAGTCAGGCTGAGCAATTATACCGACCTTAAAACCGAAATATTCAAGAGTTCTCCCCAGGATAGCCATGGCAAAACTCGGATGATCCACATAGGAATCACCAGTTACAAGGATCACGTCACACTGACGCCATCCCAGTTTTTTCATTTCATCAGCAGTCATCGGAAGAAACCGGCAGATGTTGCCATCACCAATCGGCTTCAACGAAGTCAGTCGAGCATTGAAAGAAGTCAAGAACCACCATGTAAAAAAGTCAGCAGAATATATCCGTACCATGCAGATTGCACAAAAGCAGAGACAATCAACAGAGCCGACCTAATACTGCCTGAATCAAAAGGGAACTGAACAAAGAAGAACACATCAGGTAAGTAAGTCAACAGCTGCTCCTTCATTTTCAGTCATAAACGAATTTGAATATCAGAACGCGAGAATTCAGCAATCTTATGAATTCCCCGGAGGAAGCAGGAAAGACATCCCTATTTTCTGATTTTTTTTCTTGCTGATGACGCCGCAAGATCCCTGCGCTGCCCCTTGTTGGCATAGGAAAGTCCCTCCAGAACAGAAAAGGCAAAATCTTTGTCCAGCATATTATCGTAGTACTTCACAAAACACTGGGTTGCCCATTCTATATTCCCATCATCCGCCACCAGTTCTCCAAGAGCACGCCAGCCGTCAGCCTGATGAGGATTGATCTTGACCGAGGATGTGTAGTTGATAATCGCCTGATTGCGGTTTCCGGACATGTAGTGAGCCTTGCCCAGCATTGCAAATAGCTCATAATCATTTGCTGCAAGATTCTTCATCTTCTCCAGAACCTTAACCGCCTCAAGATATTTTCCCTGATCCATAGATTCCAGAGCCTTAAGCTTGGCATCCATAACCCTGTTCTTTATCTCATCGAGAGACAGTCTGGGACCGGTAGATTCATACGTTGGTGCCCTAGTACTGAAATTTTTAAGTTCCGACTCTGTCAGCAGATAAATCTTATCCGGAGGAGTATCAATCATCGCCATGCGGATGGAATCGGGAACATTGAACCTCCGGTAGTAATCATTAAGAGAGACAGAAACGGCCCGTGCATCTGAACTGTCCTTGAACTTGAGATTTGAAGCTCTGTGCACACCTAACTTTGATCTCGGATAGGCAGTTCTCGGAGACCCAGCCGCAAATATGGAAATACAGGAACTGAAGCAGTGCATACCGGATTCAACAACAGTGGCCATTTTCTTGTCAGCAATAAAATTGCCAATCAAGACTCCCTGCCCCAAATCGCCACCGTTGCTGTTCAGCACTACCATAAATCTTGCTATTCCACTCCGGGTCATCTGCTCGTAGACTTCCACGAATTTATCATAATCACCGTTCTCCACATCCCCGCTGAAGTGAATTGAACCTATGCCGTTGTCAGTATAGCCTGTGGTAATCTCTGCAGCAGAAACAACACCGGACAGAAAAAAGGAACTTACGGCAGAATATACAGCCAAGCGTTTAAGTAATTTCACTTAACCTCCCCCGAAGATGCAAAAGCACGAATAAAAAGAGTATGATTCTTATTAGAAATAATATATCACGGAATAAGATAACAAAAACAAAAACAAAAACAAAAACAAAAACAAAAACAAAATCAAATCATCAGACTTTGAAAACAGCGATGAGGAACAAAAAACATTGAAACACGGGATACCGCATTCAGAGGGTTCATCAACCATAAGTGCAATAACTTAGACTTATGGTATAATTCACGTAAAGTTTGAATATGGAGTTTGTTTGTGTCTGAGCAGAAATTAAATTACAAGGAAGCCGGTGTTGATATTGATGCCGGAGAGGCTTTAGTCGAAAAAATTAAATCCGACGTAAAGAAAACAACCCGTCCTGAAGTCATCGGCGGTCTTGGCGGCTATGGTGCACTTTGCAGAATTCCGCAGGGATATAAAAAGCCTGTGCTTGTTTCCGGTACAGACGGCGTGGGAACAAAGCTGCGCGTTGCTATCGATATGAACAGACATGACACGGTCGGCATCGATCTGGTTGCAATGTGCGTGAATGATCTGATTGTACAGGGAGCTGAGCCGTTGTTCTATCTTGACTACTATGCCACAGGTCATCTCAATGTTGATCAGGCTGCGACAGTAATCTCTGGCATATGTCGCGGATGTGAAATGTCAAACTGTGCTCTGATTGGCGGTGAAACTGCAGAAATGCCGGGCATGTACGCCAGAGGTGACTACGACATGGCTGGGTTTGCAGTAGGCGTCGTCGAAGAAGATGAGATTATAGACGGAAGCAAGGTTGCTTCAGGAGATGTTCTTGTTGGTATTGCATCCTCAGGTCCGCATTCCAACGGATTTTCACTAATCCGCAAGATAGTTGAGGTAAGCAAGGCTGATCTCAATGCACCATTTGACGGAAGAACCCTGGGAGAAGCTCTTCTTGCTCCTACCAGAATCTACGTCAAACCTCTGCTCAAGCTGATCAAAGCACTTCCTGTCCATGCTCTGGCCCACATCACCGGAGGCGGATTCTGGGACAACATACCAAGAGTTCTTCCGAAAAATACAAAAGCGGTCATAGACGGAAAGTCATGGAACTGGCCGGAAATTTTCAACTGGCTGCAGAAGAACGGTAATGTTGACAGAAGAGAAATGTACCGAACTTTCAACTGCGGTGTAGGTATGATAGCTGCTGTTCCTGCAGAAAGCGCATCAAAGGCAGTAGAGCTTCTTAATGCTGAGGGAGAAAAGGCATGGATCCTTGGAAAAATTGAATCAGCAGCCGATAATGAAGTTCAGGTGGTTATCAACGAATGATGCCGTCTGTACTCTTTCGGAGTTATTTGTTTTAACATCGGAATATCCCGCTTTTTCCTTCGTATAAAGCGGGATTTATTTTATCTTTCACCTGACACCTGCGAATTTTACACATGTCCGGAGTAACATACAGCATACCTTGCCCAAAATGTGGGCGGATACATGAAGTAACCTACGGCACGAGCATGATCTGCACAAACAGAGCTCTGACAGTTTCCTGTCTTTACCACGGTGGAAGACCTCTGCTAGAATACATTATAAAATCAAAATCCATCCGGGATAAAACCTTTGAACTGCTCTACAGCGGATATTCACTTAATGAAGGGTACTGCTACAGCACCTACTACTGCAGCAAATGCAAAAAAATCTTTACCAGATTCCATTTTTCTCTTTCAAACGGTACTGATAGATGGGAGCCTGAGTATCACTGCTGGCACTGCAAAAAAACTCTTTCTTGCATTATGCAAAAAGACATAAATGATACAGTTCTGCAATGCAAATGCGGATTTGAATTTAAAGTTGATTTAAATTCATGTCCGGAACCAGAAAACTGGTCATAAAATATCCCTTTTAAATTTTTTTTGTTCTGTGAACATAACCTCTTTTTCTCCTGTTTTGATGTCTAACTCTCGATCTGAATCTGAAATTCAATTGTTAGGTTCTTCACAATTTTACTTTTTAGATACATTTTTAAAATAGTTCTAGGTATAATTGAATTTACGCGTATAACACACAAGTAGTGGGTTCTGATTTTGCAATTATCCAAATATCTTGCAAAATGCAAATCAGCTGCAATTATAAATACCAAAGAGTACTGCCAGTTTGTAATGCTCAAGATTTAAAAACATATAAAGGACCGAGAACATTATTATGCAGAAAATGAATTCAGCCGATCAAATTTTCAGATTCAGCAGTGTTGCACAGCTTAAAGAATGGAAGCTGCTGATCGTTGACGACGAAGATGACGTGCATAGAATAACCAGACTTGCACTGACAGGTCTGCGTTATGACGGTCTTAAGATCAAGTTCCTGTCTGCATACTCAGGTGAGGAAGCCTGCAAGATACTCAGCGAAAACAACGACATTGCCTTGGTTCTTCTTGACGTGGTGATGGAAACAGATCATGCCGGTCTTGATGTCGCCGATTATGTTCGTAACGATCTGCATAATGACATTGTCAGAATAGTTCTCAGAACCGGACAGCCAGGTCAGGCACCAGAGGACGAAATTCTTGATCGCTATGATATTGATGACTACCGTGAAAAGACGGATCTTACAGCACAGAAGTTGAGAACCCTGGCAAGATGCAGTTTCAATTCATATAAAGATAAGCTTGATCTCTGCGGTATAACAAGGAAAATTATCGATATCAACACAATCTCCAGAGGTCTTGTCAACTGTGAAACAGTTCATGACGGAGCCAGGTACGTCTATCAGACTCTGTACAGAATGATAAGCGGCGAGGAATTGCCAGATAACGACGAAAGTCTGAAAGGTCACATATTCTCTTTTCTTAAATCCGGTCCAAACAAGGTAACCTTCGTTGATTACATCGCTGGAGGCAGCGTACCTGCCGACAAACTTCCGGATCCTATAATTGAACAGAGCGTTATTGAGCATACATCCATATTCCAGGATGGAAAATTAACTGCAATCAGTTATGCCGATTTTCACGGAATAGTTTTCTACGTTAATGCACCAAACAATACAGGATATGTATTTGAAAAGTACATTGCGGATCTGCTGCAGGAAACCCTGTCAACACACTACAGAAACATGTATCTCAACGATCTTATAAACCGTAACCAGCGTGAGATCATGTACCGCATATGTGAAGTAGTCGAGACTAGATCCAAGGAATCAGGTGTTCACGTTAAACGAGTGTCAGCCTACTGCGAACTTCTGGCCAAGCTTTACGGAATGCCGGCCAAGGATGTGGAGCTTCTAAAAAAAGCCGCACCACTGCATGATCTCGGCAAAATTGCCATTCCTGATCAGATCCTGCACAAACCGGGAAAGCTTGATGATTACGAATGGCAGGTTATGAAAACCCACGCCCAGATCGGCTATGAAATGCTTAAGGATTCAGAAATAGAACTGTTCAATGTAGCTGCCGAGGTTGCCTTCTACCACCATGAGAAATGGAACGGAAAAGGTTATCCTAACGGACTATCCGGTGAATCCATACCTATAACCGGAAGAATTACAGCTATAGCAGACGTTTTTGACGCTCTGGCATCAGATCGATGTTACAAGAAAAAATGGCCAATGGATAAAATCTACAATCTCTTCAAAGAGGAACGTGGGGAACATTTTGATCCTCAGCTTTGCGATCTTTTCATAGAACATTTTGATGATTTCGTAGCAATAAAGGAAAGTCTGGACAGCGGAGAATTCAGTTCTGAGGATCTGCTGAACAATCTGAGCGGTGCAGATGAAGAAGAAGAAGATGTTACACTCTGTGAGGCATCCAAGACAGAAAAAGTTCAGTAAAATATCAATGCTCATGCAAAAGATCAGATGTATGTCTGATCTTTTTTTTGCCTGCACAAATCAGCATTTGAACATGGAATTCAGATGAAAACTCCAAGGTTGATCAGAACCATGCCCTGCTCAGACAGTCTGAATTTCCGGCATGGAACAGGAGTCATCAGAGATCATAAACCAGATCCATGTACTTGCATTCTGCGTACTGCAGGAACAGTAAGGAGCAGACCCGAACAGTTCAGCGGAACAGGCAAAGTACTATTCCCAGTAGGTATGCCAGTTATCTGGCTTTCCCTTTTTCATCATGTTCTTCAGTTTTTCCTCGTGTGCCTCCAGCTCAGCAGGACTGGCATGGATCACTTTAAGAGGTCCATGCTGGATCCCTCCTGCTTTTTTGCCTGATGACTCATCATCTGCACCAAAATTCAGAGAACGCTGCCCTCCGGTCATTGCAAGATACATATCTGCAAGAAGACTGGCGTCCAGCAGAGCACCATGCTGTGTACGACAGGAAGTATCTATGTTGAAAATTTCACACAAAGCATCCAGACTGTATTTTGCGTGTCCCGGTCTCAATCTTCTTGCCTCGGCATAAGAATCCACAATCTGGCAGATTTCACCTAGCTTCACTTCAAGACCGGCAAGAGCAAATTCCTGATCCAGGAAGCCCACGTCAAATTTTGCATTATGGATAATCAGCACAGATCCCTCAACAAAAGATATGAACTCCTGGGCTATATCCTTAAATAGAGGTTTATCAGCAACATACTCATCAGTAATACCGTGAACCTTCATTGCCTCCTCATCTATTTTCATTTCAGGATTGAGAAACTGCTGATATTCTCTTCCTGTAAAATTTCGATCTATAACCTCCACTGCACCGATTTCAATAACTCTGTGGCCAAGATGAGTTGGTCCCTTGTCATTTTTACCTGTTGTTTCTGTATCAAGGAAAACCCAGCGTTTATTGTTAATTTCCATAAAATTCCTGTTAAGCACTTCGAAAATAATAAAAATCGAAAAGTGATCTGTATCGACAGCCAAAAAAATCAGATCATTTCAGATCGTATGTATGAATTTGTGAGTATATCACTGTATGTCATGATAATCCGTGAGAAACATAAAATTTAATGATCCATGAAAGAAATTGTTCAAAAAATATTCACACATAAATGCAGAAATCTCACATTTCAAGATTGAGAATAAAACGCCGATGTGATAAATTGCCCCTGCATACAGAGTTTATGAAATCTTCAGAATTAAAAAAAACAGGAACTTAAAAAATGCTTAGCAAAAATCAGATTCAGTATTTAAAAACATGTGCTCATGACAAAAAGGCAGTTGTAATTGTCGGAAGCAACGGTTTCAGCGAAAACGTGATAAAGGAAATAGATTCAAGCCTCAGCCATCATGAACTGATGAAAATCAAGGTTAACGGTCTAAACAAGGAAAACAAGGATGAAATAGCAGCTGAAATATGCAGCAAGGTAAAGGCTGAAACAGTACAGATCCTTGGCAGCATTATCACAGTTTTCAGACAGAACAAAAAAGATCAGACTAAATTCGTACTTCCCAAAGACTAATCACTGATTTCAGCAAACGGATTTCCAATACTGCCAGAATTAAACCAGATCGAATTACGGACTGTCATCAAAAAAAAAATGAACCGGAAGAAATTCCGCTCTCCACAAAATCACTGTCACGGAGATGCATAACTTCTACCGGTTTCAAAAAGAAAAGGCTCTGTTCAACAAAAGTGTTGATGTCACAGAAACGCATTACGTTTCATAAAGTATTTATATTTTTGAACTTAAAAAAGTAAA
>JAEEGF010941100.1_pt1 | contig 21066 bp, 17 predicted proteins | sample 9134171 | NCBI WGS metagenome assembly JAEEGF01 (sample SAMN16246542, study PRJNA631951) | gut metagenome | biome: gut microbiome; feature: rumen; material: AP-attached | host: Bos | place: Iran: Karaj | collected 2018-10 | reverse complement strand
TGCCAACGCATATTCAAGGCGCAACGCTGATTCCTATTGATTTAACCAATAACACAAAATATTAAAGATGAGAATTTTAAGTCTTATATTCAGTTTTCTCTCGGGTATTGTCACTCAATTTATATTCAGTCGCCAGCAGCGTAATATGTTCGGCGGTCAGCAAGGAATGTACGGACAACAAGGCATGTATGGTCAGCAGGGCATGTATGGACAGCCAGGCATGAACGGAATGCCTCAGGGTATGTACGGTCAGCCGGGAATGGTGCCTCAGCAGGGCGGCTATCCGCAGGGGCAGATGAACAATATGCAGCCCTACACTGCGCCAGTTATCGACATAGAGGACAAGACCGTGACAGTGAACGGTCATACTTATCAGACAAAGAAGGACCTGGGCGGATTGCTCGTGACATTCAGCAACGTCCCAAGCGACTTCGCGGAGTTCAGCCAGGTCTATAACGACTTCCTCGGCAAGAATGAGTTCTCTGTTGTGGCGATGATTCCTATGCTGCTTGAGATGTATGCTCGCGACAAGGAGCAGGGCGTTAAGTGTCTGGAACTAGCCTGCACACCTGCGTGCAAAGACGAGATGATACGCGTTCTCGACGAGAGATTCTACGGTGAGGCAGCACAGCGTTATCAGCCAGCGGCAATGCTTATGGGCGCGAAATGCGACAACGCTTATGAGCCAAAGTCGCCTTATATAGTGCGTGTGGACAGAACTCCTAAGGCCGATGAGACATCAGACCTTATAGGCGGCACATTCTGCAACCGATTCATCATCGGCGAGGGATGGGATGCGCCTCAGCGTTCTGTGATTGTATTCAAGGGCAAGGACAAGAGCCTGTTCCAGCTTAACAACTGCAACGACGCCATGGCTCCATGCAAGCCTATAAATGGCGAGTGGGCTGGCTTGGCGTAATTAGTACATTATATATAAACGTCATTGATTATGAGAAAAGGATTATTCGTGATTTCGCTTATATTCGCTTGCATAGCGGGCGTGAGCGCACAGACAACTGTTATTGCCAACGGCTCGTCAAAGAAGCTTGGCAACATCGATTTCAAGGAGCTTGAGTCATTGTATCAGACAGCTGTCAGCGACGAGATAGATTTGGATATCCCGGCTTTGGCTTTTTATAGCGTGTTCGATTTGGACCATGACGGACTGGATGAGGTCTGGGTTATGGACGGCAAGAAGGAATACGGCGCGTTGTTCTGTTTCGGCAGCGGCAAAGCCGAGGTTATTGACGTTTGTCATGAGATAAAGTCTATGTCTGTTATGGCTAACGCCGCAGTCAGTGCTGGTGGTTCATGCGGTACAGGATGCGTTTACCGCAACTTCCGCAAGATAGCGAACAGCCGTGTGACTGACCGTTTGGATATGCTGACTTTGGTCAATATCGACACAAACAAGGCAGAGGATTCCTACACTAAGAATGATGCAGAAATCTCTGAAGAGAGCGGCAAGGCGATGGTCAAGTCTTTTGGCGGCGAGGCTGCCATTAAGCATCATTGGCGCAAGATTCCACAGAAATAATCAATTAGTAAGATATGGTTAAGCAAATATTTGCAGTGGCTTTGTCGCTTCTGCTTCTCGTGTCTTGTGGCAAGAGCAATGAAGCGGCATCTCAAGTGGTTTCCGACTCCGTCAAGGCTGAATGTGCAGACGGCAAAGAAAGCGTGAATGGCGGTTTTTACAAGGCAAGGATTATGGACAATGGTTCTGTTGAGGTGACCTTCGACCAAAAGCAATGCGAGAAGCTCGCCGAAGCCAATTCGATGCTATGCCGGATAGGGCAGAACTATCAGGTTGATGGGCTCGGCAAGGAGAAGGCCGTTGCTTTGTGCGCATTGAACATGGGCAACGATGTGTCGCCGTATCTCGCCATTGTCACAGACAACGGTCACGTGGCGATACTCAGCATAATGGATGCCGTATCGACGGGCGATGTTACATGCAGCGGTCCGCTGGAGGGTTATGAGGACATCACGTCCGTTCAGATTTCTTCCGACGAGGATGGCAATTTGCCGTATGCCGTCAGTTCGAATGGCGAGAAGAATCTTATTGAGGAGTGTCTGCATTCCGGCTATTATGTGTTGGATGATTTTGAACTGCACCTCACGAGTGACTGGAATATAACAATGGACTCGCCGTCGGCAAATTTTCACAAGCGTGGCACGTTCTATATCAATCATATGCATGACGCCGACGGACCAGGCTCTTTCTCAAGATACATCATCGCCAACTTCAGCGACGGCACAAGCTGTTTCTTCTATCTGAACCATGACGACGAGAATCCCGATTCCTATGACATCAAGTTTGTAGATGGAGTCACACCACTCGTAATGAACGAGGACCTTAGATTCCAATATTCCGCAACTTCACGTCTTTTCGACTGATTATTCCGCAAGTTTTTTTAAGAAAACAAGAAATGTGGCTTTCCTGCAAAATGTTTATCTTGCAGGAAAGTCTTTAATTATATGCTTATGAAAAAGATTATTTCTGCAGTTATATGCCTGTGTTCGAGCGTATTTGTATCTTATGCTCAGTCGCCAGGTGTATATGGCAATGTTTACATACCTTATCCGCAGCGCACAGGCAACGAGTCTGTCGTCTATTTCACGCGAAACCTCTCGGCAGAAGGACTCATCGCTGCGTATGAACGCGTCAATGGTAATATTTACGGCAAGGTTGCTGTGAAGTTGCACACAGGCGAGCAGAACGGACCGAACATCCTGCCTCGCGAATGGGTGAAGGAACTTGTGAAAAGGAACATAATCAGGGAGGCGACTATCGTGGAGACGAATACTTATTACCAAGGCGACAGATACACGACTGAGGCGCACCGCAAGACTCTCAAGGTGAACGGCTGGGATTTCTGTCCGGTCGATATTATCGACGAGCAGGACACCGTATCGTTGCCTGTAGTTGGAGGCAAGTGGTTTACAAAAATGTCAGTCGGCAAGAATATCAAGAACTACAATTCTCTTGTGGTGCTGACTCATTTCAAGGGGCATTCGCAAGGCGGATTCGGCGGCTCCAACAAGAATATCGGCATCGGTTGCGCCGACGGCAGAATAGGCAAGGCGTGGATTCACACACGTCCTGGGGCAGGGCAGTGGAGCATCAGGAAAGAAGAGTTCATGGAGCGCATAACTGAGTCAACCAAGGCTACAATCGACTACTTCGGCAAGCATGTCACTTATGTCAATGTCATGCGCAATATGTCGGTGTCATGCGACTGTGAAGGCATCAAGGCCGATCCTGTCGTAACTCCGGATGTGGGAATCCTTTCCTCTACGGACATTCTCGCTATTGACCAGGCATGCATCGACATCCTTTATGCCATGACCGAAAAGGAGCATCACGACATAATTGAGCGCATTGAGACGCGCCATGGACTGCGCCAGCTTTCGTATATGAAGGAACTCGGCATGGGTAACGACCGTTATGTCCTTATCGACCTTGACAATGGCTGCAAGCGTATCACAGCCAAGGACGCGGCCAAAGGTCTGAAACCTTTCGTTCAAAAGAGATAACTTCAGTTTTTTAAATTATGTTTAGGAGAGATTCGCATCTCTCCTTTTTTTTGTATGCGTTAGCATGCTCTTTTTTATTGAAGAACGGGCTGTGTCTGCATTCCAGCCTCATTGCTTCTTTTGTGGCATACGGTTCTGTTGTGTTTGTATCTTATTGATTAATAATAAGATATAGTTTTGTGTGCGTCATTTTGTCATATTCAAATCGTTTTTCTTATTACCTATATTCTAATTATAGGTTCTTTGTGTCTTATAATCAGTGGTTTAGTAAAAATCTAAAAAAATAGTAGTGTGTATTAGTAAAAAAAGATAAAATTTTTTTTTGATTATATTAATAAGGTTAATAACTTCGCGCAGTTTTTTTTATTATCATCAAAATATTATTAAACTATAAAATAAGACTAATATCATTAGTTGTTAATGTTTTGATTTTTAATGTCTAACTTTTAATTTTTAAATTCTTTTTTTCTATGAAAAAGTGTTTTCTTATGGTGCTTGCAGCATGTGCTTTCGCGCTTACTGCATGCGAGGACGAGCAATCGTCTTATTCTTTGAGTGATTGCAAGAATACTGCAACTCTTACAGGTAATGTCGTTGTTGATCTCGGAGCTTCTAAGACAGGCAATGTGATCACAGAAGGCAACCAGGTTGTTGCTGCAGGTGCACAAGTAGTTGCTACTGTAGATTACGCAAGTAACTACATGAACTCAACTACTGCTAAGGGTGAAAAGCAATTCACTGCTACAACAGATGCTAACGGTAACTACTCGATTTCTATACCTGTAGGTATTCAGCCAATCACAGTTAAGAAGTTGGATGTAATCCTTCCTTCAGGAACTACTTACACTTATGGCAAGATTGTTGACAATGATGTTGTTAACGTAACAAGTACAGCTTATACTGCTTCAGCAAACACAACAAGAACTTCTGGTTCTAAGGTGGCTGCTATCTCAGTTGAGCCAAACAAGTCTTATGTTAACGATATCAAGATCATTTCTTCTTATAAAGAAGATAACAACGCTATCACTAAGGGCTTCAAGGTGAGCGGTGTCGCTAAGATCGAATATGCAGCTTGGAAGTCAACCTCAGTGTCAGAAGGTTTAAGCACAACAACTTCTAAAGTTGCTCCTGCAGGTGTGCAGGTTAAGATTACTGTGTCTAACACAGGAGATACAGAGAGAAAGCTGACTTATCTCGCTACAGTGTCTGGCGATAAGGGCGAGTATAGCGCAGACGTCAAGATCTACACAACATGGGACTTCAGCAAGACAAAAGTAGAAGTTGAGACCGTTCCATTCTATGCTAACGCTGATAACAAATTCTCTGAGTTTAGATTCAACAACTTGTATCACTCATCAGATGCAGCTACAGAGGCTAAGACTCAAAAGCTTTCTGGTGTATATGGAAAAGCTTCAAGTTCAAAGACTCTTTCTGGTTCTATAGTTTCAGAAACAGGTATTGTCTTCGCTGCTGTCACAATGAAATTCACTCCAGATGCTTGGCAGACTATCAATGGTTTGACATTGAAGAACTACTATGATGGCGACATTAAGAGAACTTACACTCAGTTTAAGACATACTCTACCACTGAGTGGACAGAGGCAAATAGCCAGGTTAATCGTGACAACCAGTATTAATATTTGAACCTATTGGATAAAGCGAAATGAAAAAAGTTTTTGGTTTAATATTAGCAGCAGCGATGGCGGTGCCTTCGTTCGCTGAGCAAAAGGAGCCGAAGGATTATTCAGCTTACCTTCCTGAGGCTGGCGACATCGCCATAGGTCTCAATTTGAATCCAGTGACAGACTATCTGGGACAGTTGTTCAATAACTCTGTGAACGGAAGCATTAACAACAACCAGATTGGCGGCTCGGGACTTCTGTGGAACAACAATGTTAATAGAAACGAGGGCTACGCTCTGCCTATGGTTTCTATACAGGGCAAGTATTTCCTGGATGACAACATCGCTGTTCGCGCTAACATCGGTCTGGTGCTTAACCGTCAGAACCGTCATGAGTATGTACAGGATGACGCCGCTGTTGCGGCTGATCCATTGTCTCAGGACAAGGTGGAGGATGCTTACCACAAGTCTATAACAGGCGGTAGCTTGTCGGCTGGTATCGAGTATCGTATGGGTAAGAACCACCGTTTCCAGGGTGTGTTCAGCGGAAATCTTCTTTACTCGTTCTATACTCAGAGCCAGACTTGGGATTATGGCAATGCCATAACTGACATCAATCAGGCTCCATCTATCGACGGTACAGTTAATACAATTGGCTATGTCGCAATGGGAACAAATATTCCAAATGCGAGAATTACAAAGCAGTCAACTGATGTAAATCATACAATCGGTCTTGTTGGAACTGTCGGTATTGAGTACTTTGTTGCTCCTAAGATTGCTTTGGGCGCAGAGGTTGACCTGGCTCTTCTCTACAGCTGGAAGCCTGCTCAGGACAGCAAGTATGAGGGATTCAATACTATGAATGGCTCTGTAGATGATTATATTTTGAAAGTGTCTCCTAAGTCGAGCGATTTCGTTTTCGGAACGCAGAATGTGGGAGGTAACCTTTATGTAATGTTCTACTTCAATTAGTAGATACTGCATAACTTGAATTGTTTTGAAGGGCGGCCGAAAGGTCGCCCTTTTTGCGTGCCGGTGCGTTGCCTCATTTGTTTGTTGCGCTTTGCTTTGGGTTGGTTATGTTAAGTTTTCTGCTTGTGCACTTGTTTTGCTCGCTATTTTTATATGTTTTTATGAACATGGTAATTCGCTTATTTATATCTTTGCTGACAATCCAACTCACTTACATTGGTGAAAAAATAACAATCTAACTCACTTACATTTTCAAAATAATAGAAATGAAAGTAAAATACAGCGATCTTATTGAACAAACGATAGATTTTCCAACAGACGAGTTTTCGCTCGATGGCGAGAATCTTCTTTGGTATGGAGTTGATCTTATGGAGCTTATCAAGCAATACGGCACGCCGTTGCGTTTGGCTTATCTGCCTAAGATAGACGAGAATATAAACAAAGCGCGCCGTTTGTTCAATGTCGCCATTGCGAAGGCCGACTACAAGGCCGATTATCAGTATTGTTATTGCACCAAGTCGTCGCACTTCTCTTTTGTTATGGAGACAGTGTTGAAGAACGGCGTGAACATAGAGTGTTCCTCTGCTTTCGATTTGAATTTGCTTGAGGCGCTGTTTGTCGAGGGCAAGTTCTCTAAGGACAAGATAATCCTTTGCAACGGATTCAAGCAGCCGCAGTATATCGAGAATATTCAGAACTTCATAAACAACGGTTTTGAGAATGTGATTCCGATACTTGACAATAAATTTGAATTGGAGCACTTGGTCGATGGCGCGAATGAGAAGTTCAAAATCGGTATCCGAATCGCCACAGAGGAGGAGCCTAAGTTCGATTTCTATACGTCGCGACTTGGCATCCGTTATTCCGACATCATACCTTATTATAAGAATGTAATAAAGAAGAATAAGCAGGTGGAGCTCAAGATGCTGCATTTCTTCATAAACACAGGTATCAAGGATACATCTTATTATTGGAACGAGCTGGGCAAGGCTGTTGAGCTTTACTGCAACCTGCGCGCAGAGTGTCCAACGCTCGACAGTCTCGACATCGGCGGCGGTCTGCCTATTATGACTCACCTCGACTTCAACTATGACTATGAGTATATGATAGAGGAGATTGTGGCGCAGATAAAGAGTGTGTGCCAGTCTCACAACACTCCGGAGCCACGTCTTTTCACCGAGTTCGGCAACTATACGGTGGGCGAGAGCGGCGCAATGCTCTACGGCATTATAAACCAGAAACAGCAGAATGACCGTGAGTTGTGGAATATGATAGATTCATCGTTCATAACAACGCTGCCGGACACTTGGGCTATCGACCAGCGTTATCCGTTCCTGTCGATCAACAACTGGGATTCGCCTTATGAGCGTGTGCATCTTGGCGGACTGACTTGCGACAGCGAGGATTTCTATAATGCTGAGGTTCATAGTAACGCTATTTTCTTGCCTAAGATGCAGCCCGATCGTGAGCAGTATGTGGGATTCTTCCACTGCGGTGCATACCAGGAATCGCTCTCGGGCTTTGGCGGAGTCAAGCATTGCTTAGTGCCAGCGCCTAAGTTGGTTATAATCGACCGTGATGAAAATGGCGATTATTACACAAAATTGTTCGCCAAGGAGCAGAGTTATAAGTCAATGTTAAAAATACTCGGTTACTAAAATATTTTTCTGCGAATAACCACTTAATCCCATGGATTAGGTATACTATTCTTAAGTGCTGATAATCCGATATTTACACAAAAATTAACACATTTGATGATGCTGTAAGCTCTTGATTGTCAGTTGTTTGATGTAACTATTTGAAATACAGGTAGCGGAGTTTTTTTTCAAAAAAACAAATTTTTTTTCACTTGCATTTTAAAAAAGTACTTGCCAAATTTGTCAACGCTTAAAGGAAAGCTTTATCTCTTTAATGAGTTTTCTGCACTTTGAGCGAGTTTTTTCAAAAAAAACACAGGCATAGTCAAGTTAATGGAACAGCTTAACAAACAATGGAAACAGTGTCTTGATATTATTCAGGACAATTTGGACCGCACTGTCTTTGACACGTGGTTCGCTCCATTGGTACCTGTTTCATTCAAGGACAAGGAACTGGTTCTGCAAGTTCCGTCTCAGTTTTATTACGAGTACATCGAGGAGAAATATCTTGACCTTTTGAGCAAGGTGCTCTATAAGGTGTTTGGCGAAGGAGTCAGACTGAGATACAAAATCCTTGTGGACAGAGGCTCCAACGAGACAATCGACTATTCCGGACGCTCGACGCAGACACTTGCTGACAATCACGAGAACAGCCGTGGAAACAATCCGTTTGGCACGTTCCGTCCTGCTGATGTTGACCCTCAGTTGAACTTCGATCTGAACTTCGACGAGTTTTTGCCGGGACAGAGCAATCAGCTTGCCCGTTCGGCAGGTCTGAGCATAGCCAAGAATCCAGGAAAGACTTTCAATCCGATGTTCATATACGGACCGTCCGGAGTGGGAAAGACGCACCTTGCGAACGCGATAGGCGTGGCTGCCAAGGCCAACAATCCGTCATTGCGCGTTTTGTATGTGTCGTCAAATACATTCCAGCTCCAGTTTACAAACGCCGTAAGACAGTCGTCGGTGAATGACTTCATAAACTTCTACCAGACTATCGACTTGCTCATCATCGACGATGTGCAGCAGATAATAGGCAAGAAGTCCACTCAGAACACATTCTTCAATATCTTCAACCACTTGCATCAGATGCACAAGCAGATTGTCTTGACGTCCGACAGGATGCCGACACAGTTCAACGATATTGAGGAAAGGCTGCTCACGCGTTTCAAATGGGGGCTTGTGGCTGAGTTGGAGAGACCTGACACGCAGCTCAGAAGAGACATTCTCAAGCATAAAATCTACAAGGACGGAATACACATGTCCGAAGAGGTGGTTGACTACATAGCCGAGAATGTGTCGGACAATGTGCGTGACCTCGAAGGCGCAATCGTGTCAATTCTTGCTCAATCGACATTCAGGAATGTTCCTGTGGACTTGAGTCTGGCTGACAAGGTAGTGGCTAATCTGGTGACGGTGCGTCCGATGACCATCACTCTGGAGCAGATACGTTCTACGGTGTGCGAATACTTCAACATAGACGAGAAGGACATTCAGACCAACAGCCGTAAGAAAGAAATAGTAATTGCAAGGCAGATAGCGATGTATCTGTCCAAGCAATACACAAATAATTCCCTCAACGCGATTGGCAATGCGATTGGCAAGCGAAACCATGCGACAGTCTCTCACGCTTTGCAGGCTGTGAAAAACCAGCTCGAGACCGACCGTGACTTCAAGGCCGCTTTCAATGCCATTGAGACAAAACTCAGAAATAGAAAATGATTTACAGATTTATAGTTCTTTCCGACGAGGTAGAGGATTTCGTACGCGAGATCTCTATTGATGCCGACTCCACATTCCTCCAGCTCAATGACGCTATACTGGATTCTGTCGGCTATTCACACGACCAGATGACTTCCATTTTTGTGACAAACGAGAATTGGGAGAAGAAGGCTGAGTTCACGCTTATGGACATGGGTTCGGACTTCGATGACGATTCGTATGTAATGAGCGAGTCTGTGCTGCGCGACCAGAATTTCGACAAAGGTCAGCGCCTGCTCTTTGAGTACGACAACATAAGCGGACGTGTGTTCTTCCTTGAACTCAAGGAAATCGTATTGGGCAAGAACCTCGACAAGCCAGAGTGCACATATTCCGAGGGCGACGCGCCTGCGCAGCTCATGGATATTGACGACTTTGACTCCAAGGTTGTAAAGGGCGGCGCGGCTAAGACAGACGATTTCATAGACGACGCTTTCGCGGGCGGCGAGGAAGGCTTCAACGACGACGAACTTGACGACGAGTCTTTCTCGTACGGCGATTTCTCTGAAGAGATGTAACGAGCATTTGCTTATAATATGACAGCCCAGCTTTTTCAGGTTGGGCTTTTTTATTAAATTTGTATTTATGAGTAACAAGCTGGTTGTCATAGTCGGACCGACTGGAGTGGGCAAGACGGCCGCTGCCATAGCGGTGGCCAAGCATCTTGGCTGTTCTGTGGTCTCGGCGGACTCACGCCAGATTTTTCGCGAGATGGCGATAGGCACGGCGGTTCCGACGGTTCAGGAGATGGACGGTGTTCCTCACTATTTCATTCAGGATCGCAGCGTCGCCGATTATTACTCTGCAGGCAAGTACGAGCTTGATGCTTTGGCGTTGCTCGACAATCTGTTCGAACAGTCGCCTGTTCAAGTACTTGCTGGCGGCTCAATGATGTATGTGGATGCGGTGTTGCGTGGCTTTGATGATATTCCGAGAATATCGGCCGAGACCAGGCAAAAAGTTCTTGGCATGCTCGAGAAGGGCGGTCTGGAGGCGCTTGTGGACGAGCTTGAGCGTGTGGATCCAGGCTCATTGGAGAGACTGGACCTTAAAAACAGGCAGAGAGTGGTGCATGCTCTGGAAGTGACATTGCAGGGAAATGTGCCTTATTCTGAACTTCTTGGAAAAAAAGTTGCCAAAAGGAACTTTGAATTCATAAAGATAGGGTTAAATTTGCCACGCGATATTTTGTATCAGCGAATCAACGCTCGTGTGGACTCGATGATGGACGCAGGGCTGCTGGAAGAGGCGCGTTCGTTGCTGCTTATGAGGCATTTGAATGCGCTTAACACGGTCGGGTACAAAGAGTTGTTTAATTACTTTGACGGATTGTGGACATTGGATTTCGCTGTTGGCATGATAAAGCAGGACACCAGGCGTTATGCCAAGAGGCAGCTGACTTGGTTCAAGTCGGATGAATCGGTGGAGTGGTTTGCTCCAGACGATATTTCTGGCATTTTGTCCTGCGTTGATAATTTTATAGAGAAGAATTGAATATAGTTTTAACAGGCATATTACTCGGCATATTCATCTCGATTCCGGTCGGGCCTATTGCTGTGCTTTGCATACAGCGAACACTCGACCGTGGCAAGTATCATGGATGGATAACCGGATTGGGAGCGTCGCTTTCGGATGTGTTTTATTCCACGCTTGCAGTCTTCGGACTTTCGTTCGTGGTGGATTTCATTCAGGCGCACCAGTTTTTCATAGAAATCATCGGAGCCATAGTCATATTCATTTTCGGCTATTGCCTTTTCCGTTCCAATCCTTCGGTCAACCTGACTGCAAATCGGACGAAGAAGGAAAGTTACCTTCAGGACTTTGTCACTGCATTCGCTATCACAGTGTCCAATCCGCTGATAATCTTCCTTTTCATTCCTCTTTTCGCGCAGTTCGACTTTGTGACGGCCGACGCGTCCATCGACAAGATTGCCATAGCCATGTTTGCCGTGTTTATCGGCGGTTCATTGTGGTGGTTCGCACTCACGTCGATAGTCAATCTGTTCCGTCGCAAAATCAATGTCCGTGGTCTCGGCCTAATAAACAAAATTTCCGGAGGCATACTTATGGGCATATCCGTATTCGGACTTATCGCTGCTGTTTGTCATAAGTTCTTTGTGTGATTGTATGTCTGGAAAAAGGGGAAGCATAGCAATAATTGAATTCAGCGATTCGCATCATGAGTGTATATATTCTCAGATATTATTTCTGAAAGAGCAGTATGATATTTACCTCATTTGCAATGAGAAACTAAGAAATTTCGTCAGCCATTTTGACAATGTAGAAGGCTTTTTCTTTCTTAGTGGCGACGATATGCTGAGCCAAGCAAAGTCAATACTCGCCGACAAGCGCATAGGCAAAGTGATATTGAACACAGCCAGCGGGCGTGAGGTTCTGAAGTTCGTTTACATGTGCTTGTTTATGAATGTCCGTTTTTATGGCGTTCAGCATAACATATACAGGTTCTTGCATGTTGGACTGCAATCGTTTATAAATTTCAGAATGTCAGGGTATTTTGTTCTCGCTGATTATATTCACAGCAATATACCATCATCATTCAGGATACCTGCAGTTCCTTTCTATCCGTCTTGTTTCAAGCTTGAGGGCTTGAGTTCGGTGAGTAAGCCCGATGATGAGTTTTGGGTTGTTATCCCTGGAGGCGTTAACTTCAAACGTCGAAATTTCTTCGAACTTATAGAGGGATTCATGAATGAGTTGCCAGCGCCTAATGTTAAATTTGTGATATTGGGTAGAGTGACAAGGGAGAACAAAGATTTCATGGCATTCAAGACGGAATTGAAAAACTTAGGCTTGTATGACAGGTTCGTGTTCTTCGAAAAGTATATACCTAACGAACTGTTTTATTCATACATTAATCAGGCTGATTTGATACTTCCTTTGATTAACACAAATGTAACAGGAAGGCATTTCAATTATACCACTTATCAGGTTTCCGGCACATTCAATCTTTCGTGGGGATTCAAGCGCCCGATGCTTCTGGAGGATTATTACAAGAAACACGAACCTTTTGCGTCTTGCTCGTTTTTCTATACTAAGCACCACATTGCGAAAGCGTTGAACCGATTGGCGGCAGAACGCTCTTTGCTTGATGAAAAAAGGCGGTGCATTGAAGAATGCGAGCTTCTTTCGTTTGACTTCCAGCAAGAGAGGTTCTTGTCGATGTTAAGATAGGTGTGAACGCCACGTTTACATTATCTGTCTTATCAATCCTTCAGATTTTGTCTTTTGGGTGGCTGTTTTATTCGGATTGTTCGTTTGTTGCCCCCGCAGCTTTTCTCTTCTTGAACCAGTTTTTCAGTCTTTTCACGCCTTCAGCTCCGAGTATTGTCAAGCCGCCGTACTGGAATGTCTTAGCTAGTCCGAACAATACGACCCACAGCACGCCCTTTGCGCCAGCCGATATGGGCAGCAGCATTTGTGCGAACGACAGTATGTAGAACGGAATGCACATGAGTGTGACTATGACTCCGGTCCTGAACGAGAGTTTTGATAGTTTTTCCTTTATGCTTGATATGATTTTCATAGGGCTGCAAAATTAGGACTTAGGCGCGATTATGCAAAATTATTCTTGTGGTTTCGGAGTCGTGTTGAGTCATCAATATGTGTATCTTTGTTTTCCTTTTTAATTTAAACTAATGACGGGTTCGGAGACATCTTGGCGCGGACATGCATGCGCTTTTCTCGCTACACTCATGTGGGGTGTTATGGCACCTTTGGCTAAGGACGCCATGACAGTGTTCACGCCTTTCATGCTTACGGCGTTCCGTATGGCAGGCGGAGCAATGCTTTTCTGGCTCGTGTCGATAGCGATGCGCAAGCAGGAGCATGTGCCGGCTAAGGACCTTGTCAGGCTTTTCTTCGCTGGACTTTTCGCATTTGTATTCAACCAGGGGCTGTTCCTCACAGGTTTGTCCATGACAACGCCGGTCGATGCAGCCATCGTCACTACCATGCTCCCTATCATCACACTGATATTCGCCGCAGTCTGGCTTCGTGAGCCGCTCACAGGACTCAAGGCGGCAGGCGTGTTTGTTGGATTCGCCGGGGCGCTGACTCTGGTCGTCACTTCTTCCGACTCGGCTGTCGGCGGCAACTACAAGGGCGATTTGCTGTGTCTGCTGGCACAGACTTCGTTCGCTGTCTATCTGACATTATTCAAGGACCTTAGCCATAAATACTCGTCCATAACGATGAACAAGTGGATTTTCACATTTTCCATGCTTTGCTACATTCCTGTGTCCGGTGGTCAGTTCATGGAGTTCGACTGGAGTAGTGTAGGTGTTCAGGATTGGATGGAGGTGGGCTATGTGGTGCTGTTCGGCAGTTTCTTCGCCTATCTGCTTTATGTGGCGAGCCAGAGTTATCTGCGTCCGACGGTCGTGGCCATGTACAATTATCTGCAGCCGATAACCGCCTCGCTTCTCGCTGTGGCCATGGGCATGGCGGTGTTTACATGGCATAAGGCGATAGCCATACTTCTCGTTTTCGCTGGCGTTTATATCGTAACACACAGCAAGAGCCGGGAGGAGGTTAATAGGGAGAAGCGTCTAAAAAACAGAACTGAAAATGGCTAAAAGTAAGAAAAACACAGAGCAGACACAGCTGTACTGGACCGAGGCTATAGCCAAAATCGAAAGGCTTGACGCGTCGTTTGTGGCGCGCTACAATCTGCTTTACCACCTGCTTGTGGAGTTCCTGCGTGTCAAGACACAGGATTCCACGATTATATTTTCGGGCGCGCAGGCTCGCCTGCTTTATGTGGCGGACAAATGCTCATTCCCATACACAATGGCGCTCAACTCATTCCGCTACCGTGGACGCCATGCCAGAGATGTCGAGGAGATTACGCTGAGGAGCAACTGGCATCAGGACATTGACGTTTTCACGGCTTTTGTCGGCTACGCTTTCGGCGACAAATCCCGCACACTGTCCATTGAGAAGACGGCTGTGGCGGAGTCATTCGCCCATTGGCAGAAGATGAGGGTTTCTGTCGTTGGCAGGAAAGGCACTGTCATCGATGTGCGCGATGAGGTTTCCGGCAACGACTATTCGCTCGATGTTAAGGACTGGAACGCCGACATAATCGACTACAAAGCCGGAACACAGATAAACCTCATTGACGTCTCCGTCAGCGACGACGCTTTGCTTGTGCCGTCATTGCTTATATATGAACCGGACATGCTTGTGGATATTTCCACCATAGCGCGCTGTTTCATGCAGTACGCCGATTCCGAGAAGAACCACCTTCTCGACAAGTTCAGCCCGAAGGTTCAGACGCGCGCCACGCTCCTCGGAAACCTCGCGTCGCAACTGCTGGACGAGACTGTGAACCACGGCGACAGCGCCGACTATGTGACAGCCGTGAGAAAATTCTTCCGTGGCGCTCCTATCGACATAACCACGTGCGAGGACATGGACGCGCGTTTCCACGACGACGCAAAAATGCAGCTGGCAAACCTCAAGACCATAATCAAGCGTGTGCAGACCGAGGACCGCAACTACCGCAAGGACAAGGTGATGCTCGAGCCGTCGTTCGTGTGCGAAACGTTGGGACTGCAAGGGCGTATGGACTTGTTGCAGAGCGACTTCTCGCTGCTGATGGAGCAGAAGTCAGGCAAGCGTGACGACTTCAACCACCGCCACCAGACACAGCACTACATACAGATGCTCATGTACCTGGCGATGCTGCACTACGGATTCGGCAAAAAGAACGACGAGATTTCCGCATATCTGCTTTACTCGAAATATCCCGACGGACTGATGAGGGAATCCAACGCTCCCGAGGTCGTCGCCAAATCCATAAGGCTGCGCAACCGCATCGTGGCGCAGGATCTGGCACTGGCTGAGCCGGGCGGAGCGAGGAGGATAATCGGCGCGCTCACGCCCGAGTCGCTCAACCTCAAGCAGGACACGTCCAAACTATGGACCGACTATCAGCGTCCAGCGATAGTAAAACTGCTGACACCGCTGAACAAGGCGTCGAAAGAGGAACTCGACTATTTCTACAGGTTCTTCACCTTCGTGGCGCGCGAGAACATCATGAACCGCGTGGGCAATAGAATAAAAGAGAATAGCGGATTCGCGTCGCTGTGGACATCCTCGCTCGAGGAGCGTCGTCGCGCAGGCAACATCATGGACTGCATGAGGATAGACCGCCTTGTGACCGATGAAGACGGCACAGTGACAGCCATCGAGCTCGTCAGAGATGACACGGTTTATGACGACGCGCTCTCTTCGTGCGAGTATCTGCCCAACTTCAGAGTGGGCGATATTATCGTGCTATACAAATACAACACAAGCCTTGAGCCCGATGTCCGTAAGGCTATAGAGCACAGGGCGACGATATACAGCCTTGCAGACAACCGTGTGAGCGTGCGTCTGCGCGCGCCGCAGCGGAGCAGGGAAGTGTTCGGCACTCGCGAGGGTTACGCCTGGGCGGTCGAGCACGACTATATCGACTCGTCTTTCGGCGCGCAGTACAGGGCTTTGTATTCATTGCTAAGCACCAACGCCTCACGCAAGAAACTGTTGCTTGGGCAGCGTGCGCCAATCATCGACAATTCACAGCCTACTGCTACGGAATACAGCGGAATGAACGAACTTGTCACCAAGGTCAAGAGGGCGAAGGAAATGTTCCTGCTTGTCGGTCCTCCGGGCACGGGCAAGACGTCTTTCGGACTGATGAGCATACTCAAGGAGCAGCTTAAAAGCGAGGGCTCGTCGGTGCTGCTCATGGCTTACACAAACAGGGCAGTGGACGAGATTTGCTCTAAACTGGACAAGGACAGCATCGATTTTGTCAGGTTCGGACACGCTTCGTCGTGCGACGAGCGCTTCGCCAAGTATCTGCTTTCCAACCGTGTGGCTGACTGCAACAACGTGAGCCAGATGCGTGACTTCATCGTGCGCACGAGGGTTTTCGTCGGCACGACTACGGCGGTATCGTCGCTGCAGCGCATTTTCACCATCAAGCGCTTCGACCTTGCCATCGTCGATGAGGCTTCGCAGATTCTCGAGCCGAGCATCGTGGGGCTGCTGTCGGCTGTGTCCGCAGTCGGTTCTGAGCCAGTGTGCGCCATCAGCAAGTTCGTCCTCATAGGCGACCATAAGCAGCTGCCTGCTGTCGTGGCGCAGACCGAAGCAGAGTCGCGTATCGTTGAGCCGTCTTTGCGAAAACTCGGATTCGAAAGTTGCTCGGAATCGTTGTTCCAGCGTCTTTTGCGCCTGTATCATGATAACGCACAGGTTGTTTACACGCTAAAAAACCACGGCAGAATGCACCCTGATGTCGCCGACTTCGTGAACAGGGCTTTCTATGGCGGCAATTTGCAGCCTATACCGCTCGAACACCAATCCAAACCGTTAGGCTTCGGCAATTTGCCCGACAGCGGCAACCGGCTTTTGCAGGCAGTCGCATCGCACCGCTGGGTTATGGTGGATGTCGAGCCGGGCGAGGAACTTTCATTCTCCGACAAGGTGAATGTCCCAGAGGCTAAGGCTATTGCCGATGCTGTTGAGGCTGTGCGGATGCTCCGCGAGGCTAACGGAATGGAATTCAGCGCCGAGCGCACTGTCGGAGTCATTGTGCCTTACCGCAACCAGATTGCCGTGGTGCGTGACGAGCTTGCCAAGCGCCATTACGACTACGACGGCATCACTATCGACACTGTGGAGCGCTATCAAGGCAGCGAGCGCGATGTCATAATCTACGGTTTCACTGTCTCGCGCCACACGCAGCTCGACTTCCTGACGTCGAACACTTTCGTCGAGGACGGCGTCACCATCGACCGCAAGCTCAATGTGGCTCTGACGAGGGCGCGCGAACAGAACGTCATTGTCTGCAACCGCCAGCTTGTGTCTTCCGATCCGCTTTTCGCTTCGCTTGCCGACTATGTCGAGCGCAACGGGGCGGTTGTCGGCTATTAGTCCTCGTCGTCTTCCTTTTGCTTTGTCTTGTGGTTGCAGAGCGGCTTGAATGTGCAGTATTCGCACACGTGGTCGTCGTTGGTGGCGCGGAACGGAACATCCTTGTTGAATAGTTCGCCCATCTTCTCGCTAAGCATATTTATGAAGTCTTCCTGGTAGTCGCTGATGTCGCTTATCGGCACCTTCTTGTTGCCGCTTTTCATCGTCAGCACAGGATTGTCCTCTTTCTTCGCCGAGATTATGTAAAGCAGGGCAGGGACGACGTTCTTGTCAGGATTCTTGTCCTTTATTATCACAGAGTATAGGAATGTCTGCAAGTAGTATCCTCGGTTTTTCTTCTTGTTCTCGTTCAGGAACATGTCCTCTATGCAATCTACTCCGCTTTTCGCACTGCCGCTCTTGTAATCGACTATTCTAATAGTCTCTTCGCCGTCCTTTTTTATGGAGTCTATTCTGTCTATTATTCCGCCTATTTTCTTGGTCGTGCCTCCCGCGCTTATTTCTTTATAATGCGGTTTCTCCGACTCTAAGATTCTGAACTCATCGCTGTTTTCTGCCGTGTGTATGTCTATGTCAATCATTTTCTTGACATAGGTTTTTATTGTGTTGAGCGTCAGTGTCTGCACTCCGTTGCTGGCTATTTCGTCTTTGCCGTATAATTCTTCTCTGAATTTCTGCTCGACAATCTTGTCGACTTCTTTTTTCTTGGTTTTCAATATGTCAGCAGTGAGAATCTGGTTCTCTATATCTTTGTAGAGTTGATCCATGCTGGCGTGGAAGATTAGTCCGTACTTTATCGCGTCCACTTCTCCCAGCTCGGCTTCCTCGTTGTCCTTCAGTCCGGCTATGTATTTGTAGTAGTAGCTCAGCGGACAGCTTATGTATATGTTCAGCGCCGACGGCGATATGCTCTTGAACTTCTCCAGCTTTTCCATCACTTCCGGGCTTTTCGCTATCTCTTTTATCTCCTCTATCTCGGCGCTTTCTATAGTAGATTGCATCGAGTAGCTGCTCAGTGCCGTGTTTTCCGGCTTCTCTACTGCTATCTGCTGCATGAATCGGCTCATCTCGCCTTTCTGTCCGGCCTCGCTCACTGTGCTGTATGTTATCGTTATGTCGCTGGCTCTTTGCAGCAGGCTGTAGAAGTAGTAGGCGTATATCGCCACCTTGTTGTCTATCGTTGTCAGTCCGAAGGCTTTTCTTATGCTGTATGGTATGAACGATGTGTCGTTCACGCCTTTAGGCATGTTGCCCTCGTTGGTCGATAGCATCAGCACGTTGTCGAAGTCCAGGTTTCTGGTCTCCAGCAGTCCCATTATCTGTATGCCTTGTGCAGGCTCGCCGTGGAATGGCACCGAAGCCGACTCTATCAGCTGTCTTACGAGGCTTGTGTATGTCGCAGCCTCCACGTTCAGCGTGCCGTCTTCTATCAGCATGCCTATTCGGTTCAGCATCGTGTGCGCCTTGTATAGCGACTCGATTGCCAGCTGGTTGTCGGACGACATTTTTTCCTCCTCCGTTGTGTTATTCAGACGGTCGTAGTTCTTTGCTGTGTTCTCTATTATGGCTGACACCCAGTTGTTTATGTCCATTATGCTGTGTCCGTCTATCGCCTCGAGTCCTATTTCCGTCAGTTCCACCATGTACTTCTTGTCGTTTATCAACTTGTTGTATGTGGTGTTTATGCCGGTGTACTTGGCGTAAGGGTGGGAGAGCAGTCCTTCCAGCAGTTTGATGTATATCTTATTGTCGCCTTTGCTTGCCTTAGCTGTGCGTGCCTGCAGGCTTATCAGCTGCATCACGAGCGATGCGGCAGGTGTCTGCTTCACGGGGATTCCCATAGTCACGTTCAGCGCTCCGGCATCTTCCGGCACCGAGTGCAGCACCGTTTGCAGCATGTTTTCGTCGCACAGCACGATGGCTGTTCTTCGTCCGGCTTTTATTCTCTCGCCGCCGTTGTCTTGCAGCCATTCGCCCACATATCTGCCTTGCAGGTCGTTGGTGCTCGACGACATGTATCTCAGTTTCTTCTCCTTCTTGAAGTTGTCGTATGTTTCGTCGTCGTTTTTTATCTGGTTTGGGTATTTATCGAGGTATTCTCTTATGTAGTGTCCTGCCTCGCTGTTCGGGTCGAATAGGTATTGCTTGTCGAAGTCCCAGTAGAATTCCACCTTGCCTTCGCTTTTTATCTTGTCGAAGAGCTTCTGCTCAGCTTTCTGCAGCATGTTGAATCCTACAAATATGTACTTTTCATACTCCAGATTCAGTTTCTCCTTGCTTTCTGCCACGCTTCTGTACAGCGCGCCTTCATACGTCGCCGCCCCCAGTTCCTTTTTATATTCTGTGTATATCTCGCCCAGCTTGTCCCATATCTTGCGGAAACGTTCTTTCGCCTCGCTCTTTGTGCTGAAGTTGTTGTAGAACCGTTTTATTATATCTACCTGCTCATCGCTCAGGAAGTCGTTTGTCTCGAACTTCGCCAGGTCGCTTATGTTTTTGAATATCTGCTCGGCGTCGCCCATGTTTTTGTCCAAGTCGTCGAAGTCGCTGAGCATTATCCTGCCCCAGCCGTAGAACTTGTCGAGGCTTTCGTTCTCCTCAGTCACTTTGCAGTACACCTTGTGCAGCTTGCACACGAGGGTTATCTCGTCGGCAGTCTCTGCCTCGGTCTGCTTTCTGAACAGCTCGCTTATGGTTATGTACGCCGGGCTCCACACGGGTTTGCCTGTCTTCTCTAACGCGGTCCGGGCTATGGCGTAGTTCATAAACAACGATGCTCTCTTGTTAGGAAACACCACGGCGATTCTCGACAGGTCGGTGCCGTGTTTTTCTATTATGTCCTCGCTTATTCTTTCTAAAAATGTCTTCATAAATCGGTCTCGCTTTTGTTATGCCACTTCTTCTATGTCGTTGCTGAACACGTACCACAGATACCCCTTCACGTTCTTGTATCCCATGCTTTGCAGCAGGCTTATGTATTCCTTCACTTGCTCGTGGTGCTCGTCGCGCTTCCTGGCGAATTTGAAGTCCACGACTATCATCTCGTCGCCGCTCTTCATCACTCGGTCCGGACGGCGGTTCTTTACCTCGCCTTTCTCGTCGATGCTCAGTATGGCGCACTCGTTGAACAGCTCCCACTTGTCGCTGAACCATTCCTTCACCGTCGGGCTCTCCATTCTTTTCTTCAGCATGCGCTCTACGCTCTCTCTCGTTATTTTAGTGTCCAATATGCCGTCGAATTCAAACTGGTCCAGCACACGGCTTATGTCTTTGTCTGTCTTTATCTCGGAGAACAGCCTGTGCAGTATCGTTCCGGTCTTTATGTTCACGGCGTTGTCGTCGGCTTCGGCATTTTCGCTGTTCACGAAGTCCTTGCTCTTGCCGCTCTGCCAGATGTGTACGCTTGCCGCGTTCGAGCGGAATTTCACATTCTTGCTTTCCTTGTCCATGTCCAGCGGATTGCCTTCCTTGCTCTTGCTCTTTTTGCTGGATGGGCAGAACTCGCCTTCGCTGTACGTCAGGTCGTCTGTGTCGTTTCCTTCGTCGTTTATGCCCAAGACTTTCTTTATGAATGTCTCAGCCGTGTTA
>JAEEGF011369164.1_pt1 | contig 21071 bp, 25 predicted proteins | sample 9134171 | NCBI WGS metagenome assembly JAEEGF01 (sample SAMN16246542, study PRJNA631951) | gut metagenome | biome: gut microbiome; feature: rumen; material: AP-attached | host: Bos | place: Iran: Karaj | collected 2018-10 | reverse complement strand
TCCTCATCCGTCGCGATCTCATGCTCGCCCACCCCTTCGATGAGCGCTTCCGCCGTTATGGCTACGAGGATGTGCTCCTGGGCAAGACGCTCCGCCAGCATCGCGTCGCCATCCGCCATATCGACAATCCCGTGGGCTTCTGCACCTTCGAATCCAACCCAGAGTTTGTCGCCAAGACCGAGGAAGGCCTGCGCACCCTCCATCAGTTCCAGAGCGATCTCCGCGGCTATTCCCGCCTGCTCACGCTCGTCTCCGGCATCCATATCCCCCTCATTCTCAGCCTCATCCGCCTCTGCCACCGTCTCTTCCAAAAAGCAGAAAGGCGGAACCTTTGCAGCTCCCGCCCCTCCCTCTTCATCTTCAAGCTCTACCGCCTGGGCTATTTTCTGTCACTACCAACTCCCTCGGCAGAGTAATCACTTTCAGTCGCTGAAACCAGATGCGACTGGAGCCCTCAATGTGTTTTTGTGTATGACTGCTGATGATGTAGTAGCTCGCCGTGTATTCATCCATCATGTCCAGGAATACCTTTTTGATTCTCGAGCATTTCTCGTTGATGGCATTATCCAGCGGATTCACCAGATGGTCCACACCCTCCAGAATCTTCTCCTTATCCATCAGCTTCGCTGTCGCCATGTAATAACGCGTCAGTTCCTCACGATAATCCGCCAACTTCTTGAACTCTATACCCTCAGGATGCGCCAGGAACAAAAGATACACGGCCTTATGCACAGGCTGCAGCTCCACCTCCTTGTTATTATAGTCAGCCAGAATGAATCGGTAGTCCTTCGTGATCACCAGCCTGCTCAACTTACCCTTGGCAGCCTCTATGCGAAGCTCCTCTAGCAAGGGCACACCAATGGCTTTCAGCAAAAGGTCGTTCCTACCCTCCGCCTGCAACTGGCTTACGAGTCTCTTCAACTCCTGAGCCCTCTCCTCAGGTGTCAGCAGTTCGTTCATTCTGTTACTACTGTCATCCACTTATTCAATAGACTTCTCCACTTGCCCAGGATTGTTGGTTCCTCTTCCACCTCTGGCTCAGGCTCTGGAGGCGTTACCACAGCAGGCTCCGGCTCCGGAGCAGGCTTCACATCAAAGTCTATCTGAGTCTGGGTAATCGCAGCCCCCATGGTGGGGATCGTCTTGACCACAGGCTTATACAGTTTCTTGATGATGTCCTCGTAATAGTCCTCCTCATTCGTGTGCACATCCTTCTGCACCTCAGCTTCCACGCGATCCTCCATACCAGTAGCCAGGATGGTCACCTTCGCATCCTCGCCCAGCGTGTCGTCTGTCGCCGTACCCCATATCACGTCGATGTTAGGATCCAGCTCGTCGAAGAAATCATCTATCTCCTGCAACTCACGTACAAAGATGGGATGCTCATCGCTGGCGTAGATATTAAAGAGTATGCGCTTGGCCTTGCCAATGTCGTTACCATATATCAGCGGAGAGTCGAGTGCATTCATGATCGCCTTCTCCACACGATGCTCACCACTGGCACGTCCCATGGCCATGATGGCCCCACCACCATTCTTCAGGGTAGTCTCCACATCGCGGAAGTCACTCTTGATACCCCCATCGCTGGGCAGGGTAATCAGCTCCGAGATACCCTTCACTGCATCCATCAGAATATTGTCAGCCTTTACGAAAGCTTCTTTTACTGATATCTCCGAGTCAGCATACACATCGCAGAGGCGTTCATTGTTCACGATGAGCAAGGCATCCACGTTCTTCCTCAACTCCTCGATACCCTTCAGTGCCTTGATAATCTTGCGTTTCTTCTCGAAGTAGAAAGGAATCGTCACCACGCCTACAGTCAGGATACCACTATCCTTGGCCACACCAGCCACCACAGGCGCAGCACCAGTGCCAGTACCGCCACCCATACCAGCTGTTACGAACACCATCTTCGTACCATCCGAGAACAGCTTCACAAAGTCGTTGATGCTTGTCTGCGCCTCCTCTCGCCCATGTTCAGGATTACCTCCAGCACCAAGGCCCGATCCCAACTGAATCTTCACTGGCACTGGTGAACGCGAGAGCGACTGGCTATCCGTATTACAAACCGCATACGTTACACCCTCTACCCCCTCGTTATACATATTTCTCACAGCGTTGCAGCCACCACCACCAACGCCCACAACCTTGATGATGCCCTGCATCTGATCCTTCACAAGACCAAAATCCAACAATTCCTCTCCCATATGTCACGACTGATTTTTGATTCTGCTGCAAAATTACAAATTTCCCTCCAATCCTCCAAGCCCCCGCAAGCCTTGCGACGAAAAAAATTATCATATCGAATCCTCTATATTCAACTCCTCCGGATAGTCTGGATGAGTAAGAATAGCTGCGTCCTTCATGTCGTCTAACGCGATAGCAGTGCATCCCCTGTATCTGCTCCTCGTTTTAATCCATTTATCTATAGCCTCAGGCAGCAATTCCGCATTCTTCTGGATATTCCTATAAAGCTTAATATAATTCTCCAACTCTTCTCCTTTAAGCACCGACTCTGCCACATCTATGGGAGCCACCAATATACAAGCACGCTCTATCGCTTTCAGCAATTCTTTTTTCTTGTATTCCACCATCTCTTTCGTTGCAGGATCTGAACCACCTTCCAACTGCAGAATCCTGTGCAAATCCTTCACTCTTATTTCTGCAACCAGGTTACGCATCTCCTCCATCGCTGACGCACATTCCATATTACCAAACCATTCCATATGAGCCCCATCGATGCAGAATTCACTCAGCAACCCCTGCAGTTCATCCCAAGCCACCATTTCCTCAGTAAAATTGCTATCACTTTCCAGCACTTTTTTCAGCGCCTCAGCCTCTTCCTCCTTCAGCGCACTATACGATTTCCTTTTCGGCTCCTGCTTTTTCGCCGGCGCTTTCTTATATTCATACCTAATCCTATCATCAGTGGTATAATCCTCCCTGTCATACAAGAAGAATCCAGCCACAACGATCACCACCCCAATCAATCCAAATATAAACTTCTTCATTTTATTTCTGCAAATTTCCAAATATCATATTTGTCAACTCTAACTTTTATCATACTCAAGAAATCTTACTTTTATAGACAATCATTTACGGCACAAGTTCATCGATCCTTAAGCCATTTCATTCCTTCATCATAGAATTCAATTTTAGCATTCATAATTCGGATCGAATCCTTCAAGTTCTCAATTTCATGATCCTTTTGCTCTATCATTTCACCATAATCCTCCGGTGCATATTTCCAGAAGAAGATCTCACCCCAGAATGCTCCAACAATAAGCACTACTAATAACACGATATTCGCAACTAATAACTTCTTCATATCCTATTAAAATTATCACCAATTTGATTCCATTATTCTGATTTTAATAACCTTATTGCTCGTTCTGCTGTGTCTTCATCCAGTCCATTGAAAGGATTCACAATCAACAACCTTGGTATCTGATGCTCATTAAAGTGATAAGCACGCAAATCATCAATTATCACATACTCACACTCTGTTCTGCATTCTTTGAGCCAAGCATCTATTTCATCACCCCTATTCCGCCTTCCAGGAGGAATCGGAGTAACATCAGTCACGAACCCTGGCAGATTCCTATCTTCCCACATCTCCAATATCTCCTTATAACTCATAAAATCTTTCCACGTTGATGATACCACGATCTTGGCTCCTGTATTGTCAATGATATGCTTTAGGTTCTTGATACAATTCGGATCAAATACTACACCATACTTATCGCATTCAGGCAACCCATTCTTACTAAGAATATGATCGTAGTAAGCCGTATCCATCACACCATCAAAGTCGAGAAAGATTACTTTCATAGGCAATTATTTACAATACGATGATGATTCCTAACATTAACTTTTTCATATCACTCATTTGTAATCCTTTGTCGTTTCATTTTATTTGCGGATCTGCTGATACTCAATATCGCTCCAATATAGGCGCAGTTGATGATTGTAGATGTACCTCCTTTTGAAATCAAGGGCAATGGTTGTCCTGTTACAGGGGCTAAGCCTACAGCCACCATCATGTTGAAAAAGGCTTGCGAAACCAATAACAATCCTATTCCCAGAACTAAAAAGGCAGGGAATTTCTTTCCGCACTTACTGGCAATACGACCACACCGATATAGTAGGATAATATATAGGAGAACCACAACAGATGCCCCAAATAGTCCTAGCTCTTCAATGATAATCGCGAAAATGAAATCAGAGAATGCCTGCGCCAAGAAATCACGCTCTGTACTATTGCCAGGGCCTTTACCAAAAAATCCACTTGTCGTTATGGCGATATTTGCGTGCGCCACTTGCGCATCTTTGTCCAGATCATAATCACTGGGAGCTGGCATGGGTTTCCCAAAATTCACGATACGACTCTTCCATGTATCTAGACGATGAAAAATCTTCTCTATTAGGCTCTTCTCATGCTTTATTTCCACTCGTTCTGTTCTTGTCAGTTCTTTCTTCTCATCATTAATATCGTGCCCCACTAACAAAACCATCGAAAGTGCAAAGGCAATAATCAAGATAATGGAACCAGCCAACTTTGCAAGTTGCTTAAAGGGAACAAGGCCATAGATCATCATCATGAAAACCACTGCAAAAAGCAAGGCTGCTGTTGATAGATTCTCAAGACCAATCAGAATACATGTAGGTATAGTTATCCCTAGAATCCACTTGATGGCACTCTCCTCAGCTCCATTTTCACTTTGCAATAAGGCAAGAATATGTGCCACAGTTAATACTATAGTACCTTTTGCTATCTCTGAGGGTTGGAAGCTGATACCATAAATATTTATCCATCTCCCTGCATCCCCCACTTTCGCCCCTGCCAGCAACACCCATAATAAGGTGGTTAATGAAAACATCATCAACAAGGGTATTATCAACCTAAATTGGCGATATGAGATATTTTGTATTATAATCACTAATAGCAGTCCAACAAAGATAGTGAAGCTGTGATATGTAATAGGTCTCAGGTAATTCTGACTCCTATAGGTCAGCACACTTGAAGCAGAGAATACCTCAACAATACTGATCATACAAAGGAGAAAGAACACCATCCATACAACCTTATCGCCTTTGAACAGGCATATTTTTGAAGTATCCATGCTTTATATCACTTTAAAATTATCACCAATTTGATTCCAAAAAATTCTCGAGAAGGAGTGCCCGTTTACTTTGAGGATTCTGCTGATCTTGAAGATTCGCTCCAGCTTCATATCTTCACGAAAAGCTTCGATATAGCCACCATTCATATAGGACGAATACCTGATGTCAGATATACGACATCGAAACATGCTGCCACTCCTTGTACAGTACTCTATCTCTATAGTACGATCAAGCAGTACCGCCCTTTCTATCACTTCCTCAATAGTCATTCTTTATTGGCACATTAAACGGATCATACCCTTCGCGAGGGAAAGGCATGTTATTCTCGCCATTCACGCCAGAGCCCCTGATCTCACCACCATCTTTGGGCGACAAGTTATTATCCTCAGGATTCTCAAATCGCGTGAATTCACCCTTGAAGTCCATCCTCACGATTCCCGTTGCACCCTTACGATGCTTGGCAATGATCACCTCCGCCTTTCCCTGATAATCTATAAAGCCATCCTCACTCATCATGATACCATAATACTCAGGTCGATGCAGGAATATCACCATGTCAGCATCCTGCTCGATAGCACCCGATTCACGCAGATCCGACAACTGCGGACGCTTACCCTCAGCACCTTCACGCGATTCTACGCCACGATTCAACTGGCTCAGCGCCAACACAGGTACATTCAGTTCCTTAGCCAGTCCCTTCAGCGAACGCGATATCAGCGACACCTCCTCCTGCCTACTATTATACCTCATACCACTGGCAGTCATGAGCTGCAGATAGTCCACCATGATCAGCTGGATATCATGCTCCTTCTTCAGCCTTCTGGCCTTCGACCTCAGTTCCATAACAGATAGTCCTTCCGTATCATCTATATATAAAGGTGCATCCGTCAATGTCCCTATATACTTGTCGAGCCTTTTCCAGTCTTCACGATCCAATTGTCCGCTGAGCAGTTTCTTGCCCTCTATCTGGCATGCGTTCGACATCAATCGATTGGCAAGCTGCACATCCGTCATCTCCAACGAGAAGAACGCCATGGGTATATGCTGGTCTGCTGCGATGTTCTTTGCTACAGAGAGTGCGAAAGCAGTCTTTCCCATAGCAGGGCGACCTGCGATAATCACAAGGTCCGACTTCTGCCATCCGCATGTTATGTCATCGAGCTTATGCAAACCCGAGGCTATTCCTGTCATGCCACCCTTCTGGGCATAAGCATCCTCAACCACTTTCACAGCCTTGCCTATCACTGGAGCCAACACAGAGTAATCCTTCTTCATGTTCTTCTGCGACAACTCCAGGAGCGTAGCCTCAGCCTCCTGCATCACGTCCTTAATGTCGTAAGTCTCATCGAAGGTCTTCTTCCCTATTACACTCACATACTGAATCATCTGTCGCGCCAGATACTTCTCAGCCACCACGTTCGCATGATACTCGATGTTAGCAGATGTCGCCACTTTCGCACTGAGTTCAGCGATATAGCCAGGACCTCCAACTTCTTCCAAATTACCCATCTTCCCCAGCATATCCGTTACTGTCAGCACATCTACAGGGCTCTCCTCTACGCTAAGTTTCACGATAGCCTCATACACCATCTGATTCCTTGGCTCATAGAAACTCTCCGACTTCAGAATGTCGCACACCTCCATATAGGCATCCTTGTCAATCATCAAGGCTCCCAGCACAGCCTTCTCCACATCAGGAGCCTGTGGCATCACATGGCCATAGCCCAGTTCCAAGGGCTGTTGTTCGTTTTGTCTTTTTCTTCTGTTTTCACTCATATTTTCATTCGTTTTCTCGGCTGCAAAAATAGGGGTAATCTAATGATCATCCAAATATATTTTCCGCAAAATGCTCATTCTGTGGATAACTCGATAGTTATCACCAATTGGTGGATAACGTCAGATTATTGCTCTTCCTTTTTCTTTTTTTCGTGGGTTATTACCCACTGCTTATCCCTTTCACTAGAAGCATTAAAGGCCTCAGCAATCTTGTCGCAGTCTTTATCCTCCAAATATCTATTCTGCATCTCCTTTCGAATCAACGCCACATTACCACTCTTCTTGTCTTTGAACTCCTCTATCAGGGCATCGATATCCAACCCTTTGATACGTTCCTCACGCTTACCAATCTGATCTTTATACAAGATGTTGAATATGTTCTCTCTCAGGATCTTTGCTTCCTTTGTCCACCTACTCAGAGTGAGCGATGTCAACTCCTGGCGTGAAAGGTTCTGCAACATATCCACACACTTCCTCAACTCCTCATCGTCCCATTTAGAATAATGGAACTTCCTCGCCTGCTGTAAAATGTACTCGTAATCTGTCATAGTCTATTACCTTACAATTAATAACACATACGACAATACCATAAATGCGATTAGCATTACGCACAACATGCAAACCATCTTTGAATAATTGGCATTCATGACAATAAGTTCCTCTCTCATCTTGTTTGATAAATCTGTTCTTTTCATAACTTCTATGTTTATAACAATTAAACTTGGTTGCAATGCTGCGATTAAGCGAGTGCAAAAGAGAACTTGTTCTCATTTTGCCGAGCCAAAGCAGCTTCGCACTATTTTATAGTGCAAAGTTAGTTGATTACACTCATGTTTCAAAGAAAAAAGCCATGACAAGCCTTGCGAAAAATACATTTTATTCCCAGACCACCATCTCACGAGGCAGATCGATAAACTTAGCCTTGCCACGCGTACCCTTGATATAATAATGTTCTGCCACACTACTGTCAAGGATAGTGGCAAAAACCTTCCTGATTCTGGCACATTTCTCATTGATGGAGTTCAGTAGCGGATTGGTTACATCCTCTATACTCTGCAAGGCTCTCTCATTTAATCCCCAAGGTCTTACCTTATTATATATATCAGCCAACTCCATCCGATAGTCTGGCAGATCCTTAAACACAATTCCCTCCGGATGTTTCAGGAAAAGCAGATACACAGCTTTCACCAGAGGCTCCATATGCACCTCTTTTCGCTCTTCACCCAGGAATATCCTATAGTTCTTACTGATAACCAACTTCTTCAGAGGTTGGCTAATACGAAAGCTAGACACTATCTCTCCATCGCTCATGCCAAGTTCCTTGAGCATCCGGACTTTCTCCTTCACTTCCGCTATAAGGATTGAGCGATGCAACTGCCTCAATTTCTCATTCTCTTTGTCTTTCATGTTCGTCATAGTTATTGTGTTGTTAGGTTAATCTGTTGTTAGAACCCGAGGCTAAACAGCAACGAGCTCCTCAGAGAACACCTGCTTCTTGATGAGTCGAAGCAGGTATTCTACTGCCTTTGGAGCCTTCTCGCGAGCGGTTGCCAACTTCTGAGAAAACTCATCCTCAGTGATGTCCGAGTTAAAGTCGTCCACCAGCTCCCGAGGATCGTCAGACGTCTTCACAAGCACCAATCCCTTACGCTTCATCAGATAGCGAAGCGACAGGATGCCCTTGTCGTACTTCGGCTTTGCCTTGATGAGTTCTTGCATCAGGTTCAGGCCATTGTCACCAATATGCAACTCGTTGAGCATGGCAATCATGTAGAGCACCTTGCAGTCTGGCGTTGACATGTCGAAGACATCACCCATCAGCACATTCACAGCGTCTGCCTCCTCGTAACGTTCGAGCTTAGCCAGACTGCGTGACTTCACATAGAGTGCCTCCTGGCATTGATGCTGAGCCAGCACACTATCAGCATACGCCAAAGCCTGCTCATATTTCCCTGCATAGAGGCTCAACAGAGCCACAAGGAACTTAGGTGCCCAGTGGTCTGCCTCCATCAATGATGCAGGAACCTCTTCGATACGCCCATAGAGACCTTCGTCACAGATCACAGTATCGAGGAACCGCTTGGTCTGCTGCATAGCCTCTTTGATGTCACCAGCCTCAGCCTTCTTCTGCACCAGCATCAGATACTGTTTGCCAGCTTCATCATAGTCGTGATGCGCCAGCAACTGATAGACAGCCTTTCCACTCTCTATCTCGCTATTGATCACCTGCTCATCGTTGTAGCCGTTGGCATACGACAGCACTTCACGACTCGTGTGGGCATACTGAGGAATGATACAGCGAGAGAGGAACAATCCACCCAGCGAGCGTACACGGCTCAGTGCCACATAGAGCTGGCCAGCTGCAAACATGCCTCTGCTCAGATCAAGGTAGAGCTTGTCGAAAGTCATACCCTGACTCTTGTGCACAGTGATAGCCCATGCCAGTCGAAGCGGATACTGGGTGAAGGTACCCATCAGTTCCTTCTTCATCTTGCGCTCTTCTTTGTCGTACTCATAACTATACGACTCCCAAGAGCAATTGGGCACCACGTAGGTGGCTCCACCATCAGTCGTCACATGTATCTCGTCCTTCGCCAGCTTGGTTACAGTACCAATGGTTCCGTTTACCCAACGCTTATGCTGGTCGTTGCGAGTGAACATCACTTGAGCGCCTACCTTCAGTTTCAGCGTCAGATCCACAGGGAAGCGTTTCTCCTCGAACTTACCTGTTACGGTACCCTCGTAGGTGTATTCCTCAGCATCAATCTCAGCAAGCTTCTTCTGGTTGATGTCATCAGCAGTTCTGTTGAGCGAAGCCAGTGTGATTACTGTACCATCCTCTTTCGTAGGCTGACAAACACGTTCATTCAGGTGCATCAGAATTTCTGGAGTCGTCTTGTTCAAGCGAATGCTCTCAAGAATTTTAAGGAAAGCCTCATCTTCCTGACGATACACCTTCTGAAACTCGATCTTCACCATTCGCATACGCTTGATGACGTCTGCCTTGTAAAAGAAGCAGTCATCTGCATGATAGAGGTCACGCATCAGGTCACTTTCTGCACCCCTCTTCAATACTGGAGGCAACTGGAACATATCACCCACGAAGATCACCTGCTTACCACCAAATGGTAGCGAAGAGCGGAGTGTCTTACGCATCGTATAGTCGATGGCATCAATGATATCGCAGCGAACCATCGACACCTCATCTATAATGATGGTGTCCGTATGGATCAGTGTCAGGATTCTCGCCTCATTCATTTTGCCCATCGTGCCTGGCGTGCAGACATCCATCGGCAATCCGAAGAACGAGTGGATGGTATCACCACCTGCAAGGATAGCAGCTACACCAGTTGGAGCCAGTGTAATAAACTGCTTATCTACCATCTTCTGCACATTGCGCAAGAAGGTAGTCTTACCTGTTCCAGCACGTCCTGTGAGGAAGAAACTACTGTTCGTGTTAGCAATCAGGTCATAAGCCTGCATCTGCTGCTTGTTCTGTGTGTCGATCATGTTCTCCATACTTATTTCTGTTCTAGTTTAGGAAGAATTTGGGTTAAACGTGTATTGAAGTCAGGGTCAAGGAAACTCTTGTAGCATCCATTGATCAGTTCAGAGGCCTGCGCTGCAATCTGCTCTACAGGGGTGCAGATTCGCTGAGTTTTCACAGCACCTGTCAGATAATCCTTCACCATCCGCTCCGACTCCTGCCGGATAAACGCCTCGTTACGGAATACCTTGTCGTAGTCGCGCTTCTGGATAAGTTCCATCTTCTGGCCATTAAAGGCGTAGAGTTCGATGCTGTCGATGTAGGTCCAGCTATGATACAGTCCCACTTTCTCCAGGATAACGATACGATCGCAAAAGCGAATACCACGATAGTAGCGATGTCCGTTACCACTCTCGTACTCGTCGCAGATGAACATCTTCTGACTGTCATCCCAGACAGGAATATGAACACGCGGATTGCCAAAGGATGGCAGAATGCCGTCAAATAGGTTCTTGTTGATTGCTTTTGTTAATGTAGCCATTGTCTTGTCGTTTTAATGGTTAAACATCTAGTTATCTATCTCATTAGCAGTCGTCCTTAGGCTAGCTGCTTGCGTTGAGTCTCCTCTATCATATCATAGGCATAAGAAAATACCTCTTGATTGTTTACATGAGCGCCCTGGGCCTTCAGTTGCCCCATCAGGAATTGACTCAGCATAAAGACGCTCTCTTCCATTGCGGACTTCTCGTCAAATATACGATAGTCATAGCCACCCCAATACTTCTGGGCAATGAGGCGTGCCTTCTGCCCATCAAAGCAATATAGCTTGATACCATTCAGAAAGGTATGTATATACCCTTGTCCAAGGTCATAGTAAACTATCAGTCTATTCGAGAGGCGAATGGCTTTATAGTACATATTACCTGCTGCACTGGTATACCCCATTGACAAGAATACGTTCTTGGCAGCTTTATAGGTGATTGACTCGCCCGAGAGGGCAGGAAGGCTTTTCGCCACGATGGTCTGGAGTGTTGTGTTTACCATTTTCGTACTGATTTAAAGTCCCACCACTTATTGTTTCAGTCACAACTCTGGGGTGGTTTCAAAGGTTGGACCTACGAGTTTTAAGAGGGGCTACTAGTCATAACAGCGACATAGCCTCATCGATAGCATTCTGTTCTGCTTCTACTGCAAGTTCTGAAAGGAAGAATGCATCATCGACAGCATCCTGTTCTGCCTCAGCTGCAAGTTCTGAAAGAAAGAATGCCTCATCGATAGCATCCTGTTCTGCCTCAGCTGCAAGTTCTGAAAGAAACATAGCATCTGAAAGGTTATTCACTTGAGCCTGAGCTCCTACTGAGAATTTTGAATTCTGATTTTTCATGATAATATCAGTTTTCATTCCCACCAATAAGCTGCTTGCAGCATCAATCTCGAGGTGGTGTCGATGATTGACGCTGCAAAGTTAAGACGATTTTCGCAATCTTGCAAGAAAAACAACCTTGTGAACGGTTCCGTTCTACTTGGAACCTTTATTTTCAGGATTACTCTTAGCTATAGGTCTGACATTTTTAGCCAAAGCGAATGGAAGTCCTGTCTTTGGGTTTGTTGTTTTTCGAAGTTCAAACAGCACCTCTTCATGTTCTTTATATTCATATTCTTGTGGTGAACAATTCTCCTTAAACCCTTTTGATTTGTCAATTATATAGTTGCTGCTAAATATAACTCTCGTTCTATCTTTATTAATTTTCCCTTTTAAAGAATCAACTTTATTAAAATGCGTGTCAATAAATTTGCATTTCTTTAAATTACCATCTCTGTCTGAATGATCTGCAATATATTGGTTCATCCAGCTAGCGATTTCACACAACTGCAAAGCCATACTATAGACAAGGAACTTGGAACTCATTCCATCTTTCGCAAATTTGCTCTCAGCTTCTTTAATTTCCGAATCCGTTAATTTTGAATGTGAATTAACATTGCCAAGACTAATAATCAATCCCATCATATTTTCTATGTGTCTTGGAATAATCCTTTCACCATCCTCTCCGTACCTCATTCCAATTCGATCAGCATTACTTCCCTTAAGGAACATAAAACACTGATTAAGATTAACGTTCTCTGAAGGGAAAAAAGCATCAGGAATAATACCAACCCGATTTGCAGACCTAAATACGTATTCTAAAGCCTGCCTTAATGGGTTAAAATGCAACTTAGGGGTAAACGGCAACTCCGGATGATGCATTGCCTCCAGTATGTCAATAACATCTTCACAGGCCTCAATACTAATATCACTTAATTGTTCTACGGCATCATGATAAATAGACTTTAGTTGGAATCTGTTCGATTTTGATACTTCTTCCTTCAAGTCAGAAATAAGTTGGTTTACTTCTTCTGGTTTCTTTTTGTCATAGAACTTACCAACCGCCTTCTCAAACGATTTGTCACCCATCAGGTCTGGTTGCCCAGTAAGAACAAAACAAGGAATATGTCGCTGCTGTCTTAATTCTATCAATCTTTCGCGTGCAGCATACATTCCATCCAAATCAGCCACCTCATTTTCTGAATTGTTATAGGCTTTAGCATCAAGAATTACTGCATCCCAGTATTTTAAATTATTTTCTAATGCCGCAATCCCTTCTTTCCTCGTCTTATATGGTGATATGTAAATCTGATGTCTAAGTTTACATGTTTGAATAAACGAGGTACCTCTGGTATCCCATTCATCATCAATCCAAATTACATTATATCCCATGCTTATATCATTTTATCGGTAAATATATTTGAACTACTGTCCATCCATCCTCCATAAAGATGTCATAGTCACCGCCATAGTGTTCTGCGAATGACTTGACATAATTTCCTCCCAGTCCAGTACCTGCCGTTTTACCTGCTTTCTCTCCTTTTATACCATAACGCATTTTGTTCATGCCTTCTGGTAGAGGACTACCATTGTTTTTGAAATCTATCTGGAACATATTTTTTTCTACATCAATTGAGAGAGAGATCTTTATTTCATAATCTTTACGACTATGATCTGTAAATCCATGTTTTCTAGCATTATCAACTATGTTAGAAACCAACCTTTGAATATCATTGGGTGAGACAAAAAGTTTAGGAAGAGAATCTATCCTTTTAGAAAGTGTTATATCCCCTCCTGTTAAATCAAAAATATCAGTATTCTCCTCAGGGAGATAGTCATCAATAGAATCAGTATTATCCCCAGGAATATAGTCACCAATGAAATCAGTATTCTCCTCAGGGACATAGTCACCAATGAAATCAGTATCCTCCTCAGGGATATTGTCATCAATGAAATCAGTATCCTCCTCAGGGATATAGTCATCTAGTATGGAGGATTGGTCTATATGCAATTTTTGATAATATCTTTTTATTGATGATTCATCTCGACTATATTCGATTTTGAAGCCATCTGCCTTATGTCTATTTTTCAAATTTGACAAGAATTCATCAATATTGAATATTTCTGGTTCTCCAAAATGTTCTTCTTTACTGAGATTAGCTAATAATGTGGACAACTCACCTAAAGATGAACGAAAATTATCAAGCAGACTTTCCAGTTGTTGGCAGAAATCCTTTTCTGTTTCTCTGTTATCAAGATAGTATCGCATTAGATCTTCGATATTACTTAACTCAAAAATATATTGTCCCATATCATGCTTACGCATCCTGACTTCATTTATATACTCAGTTTTAATACTTTGGAGCTTTTCTTCATGGTTTTTATATGTTTCTCCCTCGAGTAAGGCTTTCTTCTCTTCATCTCCTACTATACGCTGATCCATAGGAATTAGAACATTATGAAGATTGCCGTAAATGCCAAAATCTCTGATTGCCTGGATTTGTCGATACACCAAAGGCATACTGAGCAACACATACAAGCGGAAAACATCAACATCCGCATTTGGAACAAAAACGTATATACGATTGTCTACAGCAAGCGGTTTTTGGGCAGCACGAATAATGGCAAGTTTTGGCCCTGTCGTGTCAAATTTGAAAAGAACGGCGTCCTTCTTGCCATCAAGATAATAGCAGTTCCGATAATCGACCACCCGATTGCCAATTTCTGTCTTTTGAGACCAGGGCAATTCGGAATCTAACTCTCCATTCTCATCAAACACATAATCATCAGTATGAGGTGGAATATTTGGGCATTCGGCTTTATCTACATCCGGATGTGACAAGTCTAATTCACCTTGATAGGTATAAGACAAATTCTTTTCTCGAATCCATGGTGTTTCATTTGGCAAGTTATACTTAATGTCGCGGACATAGGTGTTAACCATTGTACTAAGTGTTGAAAGAGGAACCGGAGCTTCGTTGCTTAAGGGTGTTTCAACAACATATACTTGTGGAACCAACAAATCTACATTAAGAGTGGATGGTTCAACCTTTATTATTTTTCGCAATCCTGTTTCTGCCTCTTTTCCGCCATTTTCCTCTGCAGCATTCAACTTATTAATGTCTAGCGCCTTAATAAAGTTGCTTTTCCCGTTTTTAGCCATTAAAACAACTTCTTCTCCTGCTGCTGCGATAGCTCTCATAGAAACGCCCACTTCTACAAATTTTAAAAATTCTTCAGAATTAAAATCAGTATAGTCATTCCATGAAATGACATTATCATTTGTGAGTTCTTTTGAAGCAAATCTTGCATCAATCATGGAGGTCAAAGAATTTGGTTTTCTTGTTATCACAACCAAACAATAATTATGATGAGTATTATAACTCATAACAGAAGGCAATTGGATGATCTCAGACAGAGAATTGTCATGGATGACAGCTTCCCACAATTCCTTCATGGGATACTGTTTGTCACATTTCCATAAAAATTCATTCGGAATTATTATTCCCATTTGCCCACCTTCCTTCATGCGTTTATAAGCATGAAGAAAAATGGATGCTGTATATGACTCAAATTTTTCTCGCAATGCGATATCCTTTTCTTTACTAAACACCTTGGGAATATAGGGGATATATGACAAAACAGCGTCAAAAGGGAGAGTTCCTTCGTCGTTCCTGGTATCAGCTTTATTCGCAACAAGAGCCAGTTTTGTCCAAGCGAATATATCACTCTTGCGATCCTCTATCTTATTCTGCTCATTAAAAGCAGGAAAAGTGTCTTCGCATATAAATGAACAATTCTTTAATTTTGTTGCAAACTGAGCAAAGCCAACAAAAGGATTGTATACAATCGCATTATCTGGAATCCTGATGCGATTACAGGCAAGATTAAGTACCTCTTCAGGGATATACCATATATCTTTCTCATCCCAATCCTTCATTGAGAGATGGCTACATGGAGTACTAATGATATAGTTGACCATCTCTTTGAAATGAGAGACAAGGAAGGACTCATCACTCGTAGACAGTATTGTATCATCATAATAATTTGCCAATAAATGGTTTGTTACACTTGTATCGGCATTTTCGCCTTCCAATAATTTGTAAAAATACCCCAATAATTGTTCATTTACCTTAATCTGATTTGCCAATTCATCAGGAATGATAACTGAAGTAGAAAAAGAACTGGCACCATTCTTTTGTTGGGCTTCGATCTGTTTCTGTTCTTCCACTTTCTCATATTCGCATACAGCCTTATATTTATCGGAACCAACACCCGCCACTTTATTGCGATAAAAATCTACGAGGTTCATTACTCTCTGCTGGATCTCTGCTGCGTTCTGTACGTTCTGCATAGTCGTTTGTGTTTTTTGTTAGTACTCTATTTCAGGCATTTGTGTCTCAAATGCGCTGCAAAGGTACAACCTATTTTTGATTGCTGCAAGGAAATCACCACCATGAACGGTTCCGTTCTTCGTGGAACCGATTTTGGATAATGTTGTAGCTACTATAAAGGTATTCTGCCTTGACATATCAATTCACTTCGATAGCGCAAAGATACACATTATTTATAAATAAACGGGGGAAATCTAAAAAAATAAGAGCAAAATAATGAAAAATTGGTCCAATTTCATCTTTCATTAGAATAGTTTTTGTATCTTTGCATCACAAAATCACCAACAATGGCAACGATACATATCAAGAATGTGGGTCCGCTAAAGGACACGGGAGAGATTGCTTTGAATAGGCTTTTGCTCATTATCGGTAAACAGAGTTCTGGTAAGAGTACCTTTATGAAGGTGCTGTGTCATTGTCGTTGGGTGGAGAAAACTCTGATGGTTGATGACGATAGCAGTGCCAAGGATTACGGAAAGAACCAGGAATTCTTAAAGAGCCTGATGACATTCCATCGCTTCAATCCCGATTTCTTCTCGTCTGAGAGTTATATCAAATACTATGGCGACTACATCACGATTGAGCAGAATGGCGATGAGAATGACGCTGTAATTACCCGCAAAAGTGACTTCGAGGACAAAAGGTATAACACGAAACTGTGTTTCATCCCTTCTGAGCGTAATCTGATTTCTGCAGTTAAGAATCTTGATAAATCTTACAAGGCTACAGAATTGGATGTATTGCTGAACTATCTTTTGGAATGGGACGAAGTGAAGGATTATTATAGCACTAAGAACGCTCTACGACTCTCTGTTGCACGTAACATCCAATATTATAATGATGGAGGGGCTGATTTCATCTACCTGAGTCAGAACGGAAAGAAGCTGCCTGTATTCTATGCATCAAGTGGCGTGCAGTCTGCTATGCCTATTGAAGTGATGATTGACAGATATAGTGCTGTCGTCGGAGAAAAAGCTAGTCTTAGCAAACATGATTGGAAGCAGGTTTCAAATGATACAAGCAAGGCTAACTACCAGTCTGTACAGTTCTATATTGAGGAACCGGAACAGAATCTGTATCCGATGTCACAGAAGGACTTGATTCTTAATCTTTTGAATCATTTGATTAAGGCCAACAATAAAGGGAAAAGTGAGAGTAATATAGTGCTTACCACACATAGTCCATATATCTTATCTGTGCTCAATGTCCTTCTAAGTCATGCAAAATATATAGACCTCCATCCCATTTATGATGTTAATGTTGATGATATTGTTGATTACGATCACTATATGCCTTCAAAATATTATTCTGCCTATTACATCAATGATAACGGAGCATTTGAGAATCTGATAGACCCAGAACTGCCCATGATTAGCGGTCTTGAATTGGATGGAGTATCTGACTGGGTAGAAGAACAGATTTCGAAAGTTAACGAATTGATTTATGGCTGACAATACTTATTCTTTTCTTAAAGAATCTGGTTTTGTACCAGAGCAAGAATTAAGCGTGCGCAAATTTTTGTCTACCTCAGAACTTGGTAAGCGTTATCATCTGATTATCAACGGAAACAAACAATCTTCTGTGTTTCAGATAGACAGCAATATTATCACTGAAGGAAAGCGTTGCGACAAACTTGTGCTCGTGGAAAATGCAAAGAATGACTGGGCAGAAATCTTCGTTGAGTTGAAAGGTGTGGATGTTTCTAGTGCTATAGGGCAGTTAAAGGCATGTCTTGATAATAAGGTTTTCAAGCATATTACTAATAAAGAAATAAGAGCAAGAATTGTTGCCCAGTCATTTCCTTCTAACAAAGCAGACCTCACAATGGAAAAGGCCAAGATAGAATTCCGTCAGAAATATAATTGCGATCTTCGAGGAATGAAGAACGGCCAGAAGGATTCAATATAGTTCGTATTGTTCCATTTGCTTTTTGAGAATCTCCAGGATCTGCTCTCGCAATGACATAGGGCTGATGACTTCGAGGTTCTCACCATAGAGGAGAATTCGACCTCGCAGTTCACGATTTGGTTCAATTGTTAGACGGACTTCACCATAACAATGGTCATCATGTTCTCCAAAGGGTAGCGTTTCCTTCTGCGAATGATGCAAGGGTTTTGTCAATAAAAGTCCGTGCTGGTATTCAGTCTTAGTACGGATAATGACTTCTTCAACCTTAGCACCTTTCTCGCGTGTGACACCTATTATATTATTAAAGAAGTCCTGATAGAAACCTTTTGGAGCAGGGATGTACTCCACATCATTCACCTCGCAGACTTCGCCAACGATTCGATCTAATGGTACATTATAGGCTTGATAGGGTTCGCGATCAGCCTCACCAAATACAAACCAGCGACCATTATATTCTTTGATGAATTGAGGATGGAAGACTAAAGAGAATGGTTCTTGACCAAATCGCTGATAGTCGAAACGAAGAACCTTTTTACTGGCAATGGCCTTATAGAATACAGGCAACAAATCTATATTCGTCAGATTCTGTTCGAGTCCACCGCAAATACGCACTTCACCATCCTTTGACTCTCTGTTTGTATCAAGTAATATTTGCGTATTCTCAAAGAATGAAGAGAACCAACTTGCAGGCAATATACCAGCTGAAGCCTTGCAGAAAGCGACGTAATCTTCTATGGACTTCTGAACAACAGCTTTTCGCTCCTCTGCCAAAGGATCGTCATTATCGCCAATATATCGGTATGCTTTACCCTTATTCAGCCCATTGTCCTCTATACATCCTGGGCAAGTCTTTTCAAGAGCCTTCAAAACCTCAGGGAATGCTTTCTTCAATTCGCCATAACCAGGTTCGCTATTGCAAGCCATCTTATCGTAGTAACCTTTCGGTCTGCCACAATACAAGGCAAGTACATCGGCATAACTGACAAACTCTCGTTTCATCAGTTCCACGTATATCAGATTAACGAACTCTGATCTTACTCCAAATCCAGCAAAGATGTTCTTAGTAGACATAATCTATACGTTTAGGATTGTGCAAAGATACAATTATTTTTGAAAAGAAATGGTTATCTAAAGAAAAATGTTAGTTTCGCAAGGCTTGTTATTGGATAATACTTGTCTTACGATGACCTTTTTTGTATTTTTGCAGCAAACATTCAAAATAATTAAAACAATAGGATCATGAAAAAGTTATTTATCACAATGATGGTCGCAATGATCGCCATCGCAGCAAATGCTCAGTACAATGTTGGTACATCTTCAAGATATACCGACAGTTATGGAAATTCTACCAGTACACACCGAAATCAATACGGTCAGACGACTGGTACCTCTTCTTCTTACACAGACAGCTATGGTAATACCACGACGACTCACAAGAATCAGTATGGGCAGACTATCGGTACATCAACGACCTATACTGATAGTTATGGAAATACCACTACTACCCACAAGAATCAGTATGGGCAGACAATAGGTACTGACAAGAGCTATACCGACAGCTATGGTAATACTTCAACAACTTATACTGACTCTTATGGACAAAGAAAAGGCACATCAAGCACCTATACTGACAGCTACGGAAACACCTCGACTACCTATAAGGATAGCTATGGGCAAAGCATCGGTTCTTCCTCCAGTTATACGGATTCCTATGGGAACACCACTACACAGCAGCGTAGCAACAATGCAAATACTTCTATCTGGTCGTGGTAACTCTTAAAAACAAGAGATGAAGAAGATTATAAAGCAAAATAAACGTATCTTTGCAGCGTGAATGAGAGTTCTCACTTAGGTGAGCGTTTTGGCTAACCAAGCCGAGCGGTATATAGGCGCGATAGCATCAAGCTCCGCAACCGTTCTAAAAAACAAAGCCGTTGGTCAAATACCTACGGCTTTCGTTTTCTTAATAGGTAAGTGCTACATAATTTAATTCTTTTTTATTCAATCGCCTGAAGTTCTTCCGCTAATGGGTTGTCATATACTCCGACACAGCTACTCGTTATTCACTATTTTATCAAACCGCTCGCTGACATCAACCATCCATTCTGGGAGTTTCTTCAGGGCTTGGTATACGAGGGCATCGGGCATCTTTTTGTAATAGGCATAGGCCATGGGGCCTGCGATGGCAGCGAGGGTATCGGCATCGCCACCAAGGGAAATGGCGAGTTTGATGCAGTCTACGTAGTCCTTTAAGTGTGCCCTCGAACTGAACATCTTCACCTTATTATAATCCTTTATACGATTGCCTTTTCCCTCGTATGCACTACCGGCTATATCGCCTATTGCCTCACTGATCAGATAATTCTTCATAAGCCTTTAATCATTGGATGTTGCAAATATACTGCATTTTTTTGAAAGTGCAGTAGTTTTGAAGGAAAAAAATATATTTCTCGCCGCTCGGCTTTGCCGCTTTGCTTGCAAAGAAGGCTTGTGGAGAGAAAATCACCGCTACTCGGAGGGAGTAATGGTGATATAAAGGGATATACAGACGAAGGATTAATACGAATCAGCCATCAAATCTTTACGACCTATGAGGCTGAAGATTCTGATATCATTATCTTCGTTCAGAATTCTGAGAGTACGGAGAACCTCATTGAGCGTGGAGCCGCTGGTGGTCACATCATCTATCACCAATACATTCTGCTGGCGGATATTTGAGCAAAGTTTCTCATCTTCTGATGCATTTATTATCTCCGAGAACCTATATAGACGGGGTTGATTAAATCTATAGATGTACCTCTGGTTCATTTCTGCCAATTTTATGAGGGAATCGTTACATTCTACAATAGAAAAAGAGCCCCGGTGCTTCGCAGCGGCGGGGATAATGAAAACTACTTCGTCAGGATTTTGGTGATGAAGTCACCCTTATGGTTAGCTAATAGCATAATGCACTCCTGACCCCATTCTGTGATGAAGGGCTCTTGGTCTTCACACCATCCTTCTACCCAAATCATGTCTG
>JAEEGF010959293.1_pt1 | contig 21071 bp, 17 predicted proteins | sample 9134171 | NCBI WGS metagenome assembly JAEEGF01 (sample SAMN16246542, study PRJNA631951) | gut metagenome | biome: gut microbiome; feature: rumen; material: AP-attached | host: Bos | place: Iran: Karaj | collected 2018-10 | reverse complement strand
GCTTTCTCCTTTCTGCGTGCAGTCGTTTCGGGAATCCGCGAAGGCGGTCGCATCGGCCGCCTCCGCGCTGTCTTTCGGATTATGCGATCGGCTCAAACGTGACGCCGTCGGTGGATTCGCCGTTCGCCGCGACCGCATCCATTGCCGCGATGTCGTCCGCATCGTCGCTGACCTTCTGCCCGAAGCCGTCTACCGTATCCTTGATGGTGAACACGGTGTAGTCCTCAAGCGCCTTCAATTCGTATTCTTCCGTGGAATCGTCCGCATAGCGTACGATCAGCGTCATGGCGCCGAGCTTTTCGGTCTCGCGGAACACGTACGCAAACACCTCGTGCGGTTTGCCCTCGACGGTTTCATCCTCCGTCGGGATGTTGCCCTCGACAACGGCCTTAAAGATGTTCTTGCCCTTATCTTCGCCTTTCGGGAACAGATAGACCTTTGCAATCTCTCTGCCGGACTTGTTCTTAAGCATCAGATGAAGACCGGTGTAACCTGCGGGCACTTCGCCTGCCGGTGCTGCGGGCTCGGCGGGTTCTGCGGGTTCGGCGGGCTCTTCGGCCGCGGGCACCGGAATCATCGCCAGCGCCGCTTTGAGCGTCTCAACGGTTTCCGCATCGACGTCGACCGTCGCATATGCCGGATACCACTGGTCAACGACATAACCCTTTGCGAGCGATTCCGCAAGGTAATCGACCGGCTCGGGTACGCCGTCGTCATACTGGACCTTGATGTCGTCCGGATCCTCTGCGTTCTTCAGAGAAATCTCATTCGGCAGATTGCCGCTTGCATCCGCCTTGAACCAGTCGTCGATCGGGTAGGTGATCGTCGTACCGTCGTCGAACACAACGTCGATCATGTAGTTGTCGGCGTGCGGACGGATGAAGCACTTGAAGAGATACATGCCGCCTTCCTTCGCCTTGCCGCTCATGAGGACGTCCATCTTCTCGCCTGCCGGCGTGTAGAGATAGTCGATCATGTTATTGTACGCCTTGGGATCGCCGCCCTCTTCATAGAAGTAGAGCTCTTTGATGCCCTTGCCGGTCTTGTTCTTGAGCTCGACCGGGATCAGCTCGTAACCGGGATAGAAGTTGTCGGCCGTCTTGCCGAGCGCAGCTGCGAGGTCGCAGAGCGGTTTGTCCTCGTCCTTGACCGGTTCATGCTCCCAGTTGGCAGGGTCTGCGCCCTTCTTCAGGGAAAGCTCGTCGTACATGGCAAGCGTTCCGACTTCCCAGGTCACGGTCGTTTCGTCCTCGAACACGACGATGACTTCCATCTCTTTGCCCGCTTCACGGACGATATAGATGAACTTCTCATAGTTGGCTTCGTCTGCGTCCTTGTCCTTCCAACCCTCTTCGACCACGCTGTTCAGCTTCTTGGCATAGAGGCCTTCTCCCTTTTCGGAGATGTAGAGCGCCTTGATCGTCAGACCGGTCTTGTTCTTGATCTGCAGCGCAAGACCTTCATAGCTGACCGCCGGTTCGGGCTCGGGCTCGGGTTCGGGCTCGGGCGCCGGTGCTTCCGTCGGCGTCTCCGCCGGCTTTTCGGGCTCCGCCGGTTTCGTGCCGGTGCAGGCGAACAGCGACAGTGCCATCAGCACAACCAGCATGATGGAAAGTAGCTTTTTCATGAATATTCCTCCTTGTATTGTGTTCTGTTTATCACATCCCGCCCGAGGGCGAAGTATGCTTCGTTATTCAAATTCGTGCGCGATCGCGCCGTCGTCGCCGATTTCGATCCGTACGCCGTTGTGCGTCGACGCCGGATACGTCGGCAGCGGCTTGTTTTCCGTGCACAGCACGTGCGGCACGAGCGACTGCAGCAGCTCGACGACTTCGGCATTCGGACGATCCTTCCTGGCAAACGGATCGTTCTGACACGAGATGACCGCGATCTGCGGCCGCAGACCGTTCAAAAGCGTCTGCGTCATGGACTTCGGATCGCCGTGATGCGGCAGCTTCAGAACGTCGACCGGACCGATCGGCTCGTCCTCCCAGTCGTCGGCATAGCGGTCGCCGGTGATCAGAACGCTTCTGCCCGCATAATCGAACCGGAGCATCAAGCTCGACAGGTTCCGCTGCTTCGCCGCCTTGTACGCGTCGTCTGCGTCGACCGGCTCGTTCCGGTACAGCGCATCGAATACGCGCGTCTGCCGATCGAGAATCTCCCGTTTCGGCAGGATCGCCGTGACCGAAAGCCGGTCGGTCAGCGCTTCCGTTCCCGCCCGGACGGCGGCTGTCGCGCATTCGTTCGCTTTCGCGGTTTCCGTCACGTCGCGAAAGATGTTCAGCATGTGCCGGAGTCCGTTTTCCGTCTTGCTGACGGACGTGAACGACGGCGTAATCCATCCCGCATCCTCCGGCGGCAGATACAGCGCCGAAAGCCGTTCGGTCTTTACCGCGTTCAGGATCCGCTGTGCCCCGCCGATGTGGTCGATGTGCAGGTGCGTGAGGAACATCCGGTCGATGTGCCCGACGCCCCGCGCTTTGAGGTAATAGATCGCTTCCTTGCGGAGCGAACCTTCCTTCGGTTCCAGAAACGGTCTGCCCGCGTCGACCAGCACGGTGTAATCGGGCTGTCCCGTCCTGCGCTCTGTGAGAAGCACCGCGTCCCCGTCGCCTACGTTGCAAAAGAATACTTCCAGCATGGCTCAGGAATTGTAATACGAGGGACGGCTTTTCGCCTGCTCCTGCGCTTCATGCTGTTTTTGAAGTTCCCGGTGCCACAGAATCCGCGAGGGGATTCCGCCGGCAATGATCGCAAGGATCGACGGGAAGAACAGGATCACGCAGAACTGCCAGAGATCGAGCCATCCGGTTCCTTCCGCCCAGCCGCACATCAGAAGCGAGGTCGGGATCATCATAACAAGCAGGATCGCAAGCCAGATGTACGCGTAGTAAACGAAGCAGCGCCGCGGTCCTTTGAAAATCAGGCACGACAGCAGGCACAGCCCGCCGCCGACCGCCGCCGTCAGAAGATACTGCAAAACGATCGCCCAGACCGATCCGTCCGGCCAGACCCTGCCGAGCAGGAATCCCGCAGCAAGATAGACAGCCGCGTATAAAACGGCAAACAGGATGGCAAGCATGAACGCGTACAGCCATACAGCGCTCTTCGGCTTTCCGTCCTTGTCCAGAAATGTGACGCGGGCGAACTCGTTTACTTTTCGATCAAACGTCGATTGCTTCCCTGCCATAAGAAAGGGTCCCGCCCCGCCGCGGGATCGCTCCCGCGCGGGGCTGTTTCCTTAATTCCGTTATTTCTTGCTCCAGCTGCTCCACAGATCCCAGTAGCTGCCGACGCTGGAGTAATACTCGAAGATCTTTCCAAAGTCAGGCGCTTTCAGACCGACTTCTTCGTAATTGATACCGGACTTCTGATACGTGACGTCGTCGCGCACCGACCAGTGTCCGAGCTTGTCGAACGTGGTGTAGCAACCGTGCTGACCGTCCTCGCCGCCCATGATATAGTTGATATACAGACGCGCGCCCGCCGGATTGTCGCAGCCGGAAACGACGTATACATACGCCGCCGCATCCTGCGAGGTGTACGGGGAAAGACCCGTGACCCATGCAATATTCATGCCCATCTCGCGGTTGTCGAGCTTCGAAGCGGAGCAGAGACCGAGCGTCGGTCCGTTGACGGACTCATTGACCGCTGTGACGACTGCATCGCCGTCTCTCAGCTCGTAGGTCTTCATCTGAGAGAACCGCCAGAAGAGCTCAACGCCCGCGTTGTCCTCCGGGAAGTTTTTGAAGCTGTCGTTCTGCAGCTTGTCGGTGTACGTGATGACGAGGTCTTCGCCGTACTGCTCCTTGTACTGCGCCCTCAGCGCGTCGCTGTCCACGATCAGCTGTGCCCACAGCGCGGCGTAGGAAGGCGCCTTGATGTCCTTGGTGTAGATGTGCCAGTACTGCGTGTCGTTGCCGTTCGCGTCCTTATAGGACTGGGTATCGACATTGTAGCCCTTTACGATATCCCACCAGCTCTCGATCGGAACGCCATCCGGCGAACCCTTGTCCGCGCTGGTGTTGTAGAACCACGGATTGAAGGTCGAATACAGCGGCATGCCGTACTGCAGAAGATCGGGGTTCATATGCTTGCAGATCTCCGCCGGATAATAAACCTTGACGATATCGTACAGAACAAGGTCGTTATAGATCTCGCCGGAGGAATCCTTGACCAGAAGAACGTCCGCATAGATCTTGTTCGCGTCGTAGTCGCGCTCGATCATGCCCTTGATCTCGTCGGTATCACACTGAACGAACTCGAACTCCAGATCCGGGAAATCGCGCGCAATTTTCTTTTTTGCGGTGTTGGCGTCGGTCGTGGTGCCGTAAATCTTGATCACGCCGCCCTCTTTCTTCGCCATCTCATACAGTTCTTCCTGCGTCATATGGTTCCAGTCGATACCGTCCTCGCCGATTATGTCGATCGCCTCGACGCCGGTTTTCGGCTGATCGGAGGTCTGCTGGCTGCCGCCGTTCGCTGCGCCGCCGCATGCGGCGATTGCGCCGACCATCAGAATTGAAAGAATGATTGCCAATATCTTTTTCATCGTGCACACGTTCCTTTCCTTTGGATTCGCTGTTCTCAGTCGTCAACGCCCGCCTTATGCTTGGTCTTTGCAAACTTGATCAGGCGTCCTGTCTTCTTATTATACACGTTCATGCGGCCCGGATGCAATACCACAAACACATCCTGGTTCATGTCATATTCCACCAAACCGACCTGGATCGCGAGGAATTCCACATTGCCGACCGTCAGCGTCACAAGCGTTTCGCTGCCCGCGGGCTGGTTCGCGTAAATCTTTGCGGGAACCGTGTTCTTGTGATGCGGATCCTCGGTATGAATATCGACCATCTCGGGACGAAGACCGAGCACGCATTCAAATTCTTCGCCCTCGGGAATCTCCTCGTCGAGCTTCAGCGTTTCATGCGCAAACACGTAGGTGCCGAACTCGCTCGTGACCGAAAGCGTATCGCCGTTGTATACGCCCTTCGCGTCGATGAAGTTGATGCGCGGATTGCCGATGAAGTCCGCCGCCTGCAGATCGATCGGATTCGTATACAGGCCCAGCGGCGTGTCGATCTGCGAAATCTCGCCTTCCTTGAACAGCGCGATCTTGGTGGACATCGTCAGCGCCTCGACCTGGTCGTGCGTGACGTAGATGATCGTCGTGCCGGTTTCCTTGTGCAGGCGCTTCAGCTCCGCACGCATGTCGATGCGCAGACGCGCGTCAAGGTTACTGAGCGGTTCGTCCAGAAGCAGAAGCTTCGGGCTCGAAGCGATGGCGCGGGCGATCGCGACGCGCTGCTGCTGACCGCCGGAAAGCTCGTTCGGGTAGCGGTCGCGATATTCCTCGATGCGCATCGTTTTCAGCGCGCGCATGACGGTTTCCTCGATCTCCGCCTTTTTCATCTTCTTGATCTTCAGACCGAATGCGACGTTCTGGAACACCGTCATGTGCGGCCACAGCGCGTAGCTTTGGAACACGAGGTTCAGACCGCGCTTCGAAGGCGCCTCATAGAATGCGGTGTCGGAATCGATCACAGGCTTGTCGTCGATCGTCATCGTGCCGTGCTGCGGTTTTTCGAGACCGGAAACGACGCGCAGCGTGGTGGTTTTGCCGCAGCCGGACGGGCCCAGAAGCGTCATGAAGTCGCCGTCCTCGATCGTGAGGTTGATGTCGCGAAGAACATGGTTTTCTCCGTAGAATTTATCAATGTGACTTAAAACGATCTTGCTCATAGTCAAATCCTTTCTCTTTTCGGTCGTTGGTGGATTACATGCTCTTGCTGACGTTGCCGCCGAACTTATCCGCAATCTTGTTCGTGATCAGGATGAACGCGATGATGATGATACAGATCGCGTCGCCCGCCTGCGGCATGGTCTCCGCATAGGTGAAGGACAGGAACGACAGCGTGTAGTTTTCTTCGCTCGTGATCAGGATCGCGATGAGGTCGAGCTCCTTTGCGATGCTGATGAAGGAAAGCAGGAAGCCGGAGAGGAATCCGTGCCTCGCAAGCGGAATGATAATGCTCGCGATCCGGCGCCAGAAGCCCGCGCCGTTGATCGTCGCCGCCTCCTCGAGCTCAACCGAGATCTGCATCATGTTCGAAGAACCGGAGCGGCTCGCGAACGGGAAATGCTTGACGATCGAGACCAGCAGGATCAGCGTGAACGTGCCGGTCAGCGTCGGGATCAGCCCGCCCAGATGCGGCTGGCTGAACATGGCGTAGTAGATCGCGGAGAACGCGACGCCGGACATCAGATACGGAATGAAGATCAGCTGTTCAACCGCATTGCCGTACCACTTGCCTCTGCCGCGCGTGGTGATGTAGCCGAAGAACTGTCCGAACACCGCGGTGATCACGGATGCGATCAAAGAGAGCTTGACGGTGTTCCACAGCGAATGGAAGAACAGCGGATTCTTAAAGAGCCCCTCGCGGTCGAACGCCGGGTTCGGCGCGTTTTCCAGCTCGCCGATCCATGCGTAAAGCGAAAGGTTGTCTGCGCCGTAGCCGCCGCCCGGGATGATCTGGAACGATTCCGCAACGAGGAAAAACATCGGCAGGAACATCGCCACGATCAGGAAGATCGTTAAAAGCGTCAGCATCGGCCACTTTGCGCCGCCGAGCGAGATGAGATTCGAGCGGGTCCCCTTGCCGCCGATCGTCGCGTAGGATTTGCGCGTGCCGATCAGGCGCTGATTGATCACGATCGTGCCCGCGGCAAGCAGGATCATCACGATCGAGAGGATGTAACCGACCGCCTCCGTGCTGGACTGGCCGAGGAAGTATTTCATCTTGGTTGCAAGCACGTGATACCCGGCAGGTTCGCCGAGACGCGCCGCAACGCCGTAGGTGCCGATCGACTTACTGATCGTCATGATCGTTGCCGAAAGGATCGACGGCAGAACCAGCGGAAGCGTGATGCTCTTTAAAATCTGAACTTTGTTAGCGCCCTGGATCTCGCCCATCTCCTCAAGCTCGGAGTTGATGGAGCGCAGCGCGCCGGAAACCATGATATAGGAGAATGCGTAATAGTGCATCGTCATAACGACGATGATCGCGATCGGTCCGTAGGCAAGCCAGTCCGGAACCGGAACGCCCATGCCGGTCAGAAGTCCGTAGAATCCGCCGTATTTCGGCGTACGGAACAACGTCAGCCACGACAGTGCCTTGCACCACGACGGGATCATGTACGGAATCAGGATCAGCGAGGACAAAAGCCCCTTTGCGGGGATGTCGGTACGGACCATCAGCCACGCCATCAATGCGCCGAGCGGGACGGAAATGACCGTGACGAAGAAACCGACCGTCAGCGAATTGAAGAGCGGTTCCAGAAGATTGACATAGATCAGCGTGCCTTTGAGTCCCATGCCGCCGGACGAAACGAAGTTCTCCGCGCCGAACAGATACCGCCACGCATACAGCGTGTAACTGCCGACCTGCGCGTCGGGATACAGTCTCCTGACGTCCTTCAACGCGCCTCTCGTGACCACAAAGGTGTTCTGGATCATCGTCAGAAGCGGAATGATGATAAAGATAAACAGTATGATCAGCGTGATTGCGACGATCACGTTGAAGGGGTTTCCGACCACGTTCAGGAATTGGTTTTTAAACCGCTTCCACGTCATCGGAGGACGTTTCCATCCTTTCTTTGCCATGTTTTGACCTCCCCGGTTATGCTTCGCGTTCCTTTTTCAGCAGCGTGTAAACGTCATAGATATCCGTGATCTGATAGTCGGGCTCGACGTCGTATTTGCCGAGATCCTTCTGCGGCGTCAGGAACGAATTGATCTTGAACACGCGCCCGAACCCCATGTTCCGCGGTCCCACAACGTCGCGCGAGAGCGTGTCTCCGACGAACGCGCATTCGGACGGATCGAGGTTCGCCTGATTCAGCGCAACGCGGAAGATGTTCGGATTCGGTTTCCGGTATCCCGTGATCGAGGAAAGCGTGATGTCGTCGAAATACTGGCGCACGCCGTATTTTTTCAGCGTATCGAACACCTGGAACAGCGATCCCGTGTTGCTGACGACCGCGATATACATGCCGAGGTCCTCTTTGAGCGCCTTCAGCATTTCCGCGCCGTGCTCCCGGAGCTTGCGGTCGTAGAAGGTCGTTTCCCACATGTGCGCGATCTCTTCGCTGACGGAACGCAGCTTGTCGCGGTCGACCGGAATATCTTTGAACCCCCAGTCCGGCCAGATCTCCTCCGGTTTCAGCTCGCGGAGCGTGCGTTCGGAATCCTTTTTGTACGCCTGGATTCCCGCTCCGACGATCTTCCAGAGCTCCTCCGCCTCATACGGAACCTCGATGCCGTGCTTCTTCAGGATCTCGTACAGCGCGAATGCGGTTGCCCTGTCGTTCTTCTCATCGGAATACAGATCCTCGAGCGTTCCGCCCATATCAAACATGACCGCCTTAATCATTTGCCCTCCTTGTGAAAACCGGTGATCTGTGAGCGCAAACGTTTGCGCTTCTCCTGCTTAAATATTACCACGGACCGCCGTCGTTGTCAATCGAAAATACGAAAAAATAAACGGATTTCCTCTATAAAGTTTCGCCTTTCGGACGGACCTCCCGTCCGTTTTCTCCGAATGACGTCCGCTCCCTGCATGTCCGTTCAAATCCGGGCTCGTCTTCGAAATACCGTCCAAAAGACGGGAACACTTTTGCTTTTCATTTTGCCGCGGACATGGTATACTGTATCTGTTCCGAAAGGAGGGTTTCCGATGAAAGCGATCCCCTATCCCGAGCGTATCCGGCTCGGCGAACGCGTCCCGGAGGAGGGACAGTTTTCCGTAATGCGGATGATTCCGCCGTTTTCGGCGCCGGACGTCTGCAACCTTTTTTTGCCGCAGAACCCTGCGCCGGATACACTCCGCGCCGCGGTGTTCAATGTGGAGCACGGATACCGGATCAGAGAGATCATCTCCTTTCTCAAAGAATGCCCGGCGCTTCAGAACGCCGATATTCTGTTTGCCAACGAAACGGACGACGGCACGGAACGCAGCGGCAACATTGACGTCTCCCGTGAGATCGCCGAACGGTTCGGGTACAGCTATGCCTATGCGCCGGAGTTCATCGAGCTGGTGAATCCGAACGACCGGAAGGGATACGAAGGCAACACGCTGTTCTCGAAATGGCCGATCGTCCGTGCCGAAGCCCTGTACCTTCCCGAAGGATACAACTGGTATTTCGACAGCCAGAAGCGTATCGGCGCGCGCGTTGCGCTGTTCTGCGAACTGGACGTCGCAGGCAGGCACATCGGCGTCGTCTGCACCCATCTTGAGAACCGCACCGTTCCCGCAAGCCGTGCGGCGCAGATGCGGGCGATCCTCGAAAAAGCCGATGAGATGTTCAAAGGTCTCCCCGTTCTGATCGGCGGCGACCTCAACACCAACGCGTTCGATTACAGCGAAGCCGCCGCATTGAGCGCATACCGGCGGCAGCAGACCGACGGGATCGTCGTCGACCCATCCCCGATCGAACCGCTTTTCGCGCTTGCCGAACGGGCGGGATACGATTACCGTTCGCTGAACGGCAAGGCGCTGCCGACGCGCCGCCGCCCGACCGGAGACGGCGTTCTGCACCTGCATCTCGACTGGATCTTCGGACGTGGCGTAACCTGCGTACGAAACGGAATGATCTCCACGCTTTTGAAGGACTGCGGCTGGGCGGGAGAACGCTCTCCCCTTCGCAGCGCGCCCTTTGCCGAACTGTCCGATCACAATGCCGTCTGGGCGGACGTCGTGTTCTGAAACCGCGCCGACCGCCGCATCGGCGAAAAACATGCAATCCGGTTGACAATTCATGCACGATGTGATAATATATCATCAAACAGAGCGCAAACGTTTACGCTTTGCGTTCGAAATTTCCCGATTCTTTTGAGAAAGGCGGCGATCCCATGACTACGCTGGCTGGCTATCTGCACGGTCAGTTTTCGCTGGTGCAGTATCTGGAATTTCTGATCCGGATTATTATTTCATGTATCTGCGGCGCATGCATCGGCTACGAGCGCACAAAGCGTTTGAAGGAGGCGGGCATCCGTACGCACATCATCGTCTGCTGTGCGGCCGCGCTGACCATGATCATCTCCAAATACGGCTTCGTCGATATGTCGGCGGAAGGCGTCTTCTTCCCCGGTACGCACAGCACCGATCCCGCGCGTCTTGCGGCGCAGATCATCAGCGGCGTTTCGTTCCTCGGCGCGGGCATCATCTTCCGCAACGGCAACAGCGTGCGCGGACTGACCACGGCGGCGGGCATTTGGGCGACCGCGAGCATCGGTCTTGCGATCGGCGCCGGCATGTACGCGATCGGTATCGTCGGAACGATCATCATCGCCGTCATCCAGATCGTTATGCACCGGTTTACCATCGGCGCGGATTCGATGACGATCGGAAAGATCTCCTGCAGGGCGCAGGATCAGGCGGTGTTCCGCAAGGCGCTGAACGAATACACGGAAAAGAACAAGATGCAGATCATCGCCACCAAGGTCATCTTCAACGAGGACGGCAGCGAGACCTATGCGTTCACTCTCCGCATGAACGCAGACACGACGATCAACGATCTTCTGACGTTCCTGGAATCCATCGAGGGCGTCCGCGCGCTCAGCTGCGAGCTCGGAAGCTGAAAAGCGTTTCAAATCAAAAAGCCGCACGGCGTGCGGCTTTTTTCTTTGCATTTTTACCGGTCCAGAAGCATCTTTGCGCGGTGCAGGACGGGCAGTTCGCGCTGTGCGATCAGTCTGCCGAGCTTCGTGTCCGCGCGGTTTTCGTATTCGGCAACGGCTTCCCCGTAACGCAGCTTCAGCGTGGAAAGATGAAACTTTCCGATCTCATCCTCCGTGAGATGCTTTTCGCCGAAGGACCTGATTTTGCAGAGAAAGTAGTTGTTGATGTTGTGACGGCGGATCAGGTTGTAGTAATCGCTGACGACGCCGATCTTCATGAGCACGTCCACGTCCGCGCCGAGCTCCTCCCTGAGCTCACGCCGGATCGCCGTCGGGAGGTCCTCCCCCGCTTCCACGCCGCCGCCGGACGTTTCGATCAGCGTCACATCGCCGAATTCGTCGCTGCGCACCGCGCGCACGAAATAGAAATACCCCGCGTCGTCCGTGACGATCGCGCGCGCAATCAACCGGTCGTGATCCGTCCCGGTGAAAGGCCATTCCGTGTCCCGCAATTCCAGTTTCAATTCTTCCATATGCGCTCCCTTACCGCTTCCGCTTCGAAACGGACAGCTCCGCGGCGATCGCTTCGACCGCGCGGCATACGAGCTCTGCGTCGTCGACGTCGGCGACCAGCATTTCCTTTGCGCCGGGATACGGAATGTCCGTCGGCGCGTCGGGCATCAGCTGCCGCGCGATCTTCGCCGGTTTCAGCAGAAACCGGTCGTCGTAGATCCCGCCGACCACGACGCCGTGACAGTACAGCACGTACTCGCCCATCATCGGACGATACGAAACGTCCGTAAGCGCGGAAAGCTGTTCCAGAACAAACTGCAGGTATTCCTTTGATGAAGCCATGGTTTTCTCCCTATTCTTTTTCCAGTTTCAAAAGGATCGGACGCACGATCAGCGTACCGAGGATCAGCACAGCAACGCCCGCCGCGGTGATCGCGGAAAGCATGATCCAATGCCGCGCCGTCATCTCCGTTACGTTCAGCTTGAACGCCGCCGGCAAAAAAGCAGCGACGCACACGAACCCGACGCTCATCGCCGCGCAGACCGCGATCCTGAGCTTTGAAAACGGGCGGCAGGTCAATATCAGGTTGCCCAGACCGATCACGCCCGCGGACAGCACCGCCATCGTGGATGCGATCGCGTCCGGCGTGCCGAAATAGTTTGCGATCATCGCGGAAAGCGCACAGCAGACGACGCCCGCGGCGCCCGGCGCGGCTTTCAGCAGGACGCGCCTCAGAAAGTGCCCTGCGGCGCGTTCGCCGCTCGGCTCCAGCGCAAGGAAGAACGACGGAGCGCCGACCGTTAGCGCGCTGATCAGCGTCAGATGGATCGGCTCGAACGGATAATGCAGCGGCAAAAACAGCGCGATCAGAATGTTCAGCAGACTCAGCACGAAGGAGTACAGCGTTTTCTGCAGGAACAGCGACGCAGTCCTCGTGATGTTGCCGATCACCCTCCGCCCCTCCGCAACGACCGCGGGAAGCGCGTTGAAATCATTGTTGAGCAGCACAAGCTGCGCCGCATGCTCGGTCGCCTCCGCTCCGCCCGCCATGGCGACGGAACAGTCTGCGGCTTTGAGCGACGGAATGTCGTTGACGCCGTCGCCCGTCATGGCGACGTGGTGTCCCTCCGCTTTCAGCGCTTCCACCAGAATACGCTTGCGCTCCGGCGTCAGCCGCCCGAAGATCACGCCGTCCTTCGCCGCGGCGCGCAATTCCTCATCCGAAAGCGACGTGCAGTCCGTGATCCGCTCGCATCCTTCAAGCCCGAGCGCACGGGCGACCGCCGCGACGGTTCGCGGATCGTCGCCGCTCATGATGCGGACCGAAACGCCCTCTCTGCGGAACCATTCCAGCGTATCCTTTGCGCTCGGACGCAGCGTTTCGCGAAGCAGAATCAGGCCCAGAAGCCGCGTGACCGGCGGCAGATCGCTGTTTTGAATCTCGCCCTCCGCTTCCGCAAACAGCAGAACACGGTATCCCTGCTCCGCCGCCGCCTGCGCCTCCGGAATCGGCTCGTCCGTCACGAACGACGGCGCGCCGAGGATCAGCGTCTTCCCGCCCGGAAACGACGCCGCGGATTTCTTGCGCGTCGAGGAGAACGGCAGCACCGACGTCGCCGTCTTTTCCTTTTGCCCGATCGCGCCGGCGATCGCACGGATCGTGCCGGACGCCGTTTCGAACGCGGCGGTAAACGCCGCCGTTTTTTCGCGCAGCTCCGCTTCGTCCGCCGCAAGCAGAACGAACCGTTCAAACGTCATTTCGCCGGTGGTCAGCGTGCCGGTCTTATCCACGCACAGCACGTCCACCCGCGCAAGCGTCTCAATGCCGAACAGCTCCTGTACCAGCGTTTTGCGCCGTCCGAGCTTGATCACGCCCGCCGTCAGCGCAACGGAGGTCAGCAGAATCAGTCCCTCCGGGATCATGCCGATCATGGCGGCGACCGCCTTCGGGATCGCGTCGGAAAGCGGCGATTTCAGGAGGAAGTATTCCTCCAGAAAAAGTACGATGCCGATCGGAACAAGCAGCTTGCTCACAAGGGATACGAGCTTGTTGAGCTCGGTCATCAGCTCCGATTTCGGCGAGCGGATGCGCTTCGCTTCCCGCATCAGCCGCGCGGCGTACGCTTCATCGCCGACCGCGATGAGCTGCACGGTCACCCTGCCCTCGGTGAGAAAACTCCCGGACATCAGCAGTTCGCCCGCCTTACGCACAACCGGCTCGCTCTCACCGGTAAGAAGCGACTCGTCCGCGGCGCAGACGCCGTCCGCAATCACGGCGTCCGCCGGGAGCTGATCGCCGATGCGGAATACGGCAAGATCGCCGAGCACCAGCTCTTCCGGCGCGCATTTCCGTTCCTTTCCGTCGCGGATGACGCGAACGGTTTTGGCGTCTAAAAGCCGCAGCTTGTTGAGCATCGCGCGGGCGCGAAGCTCCTGGATCGTGCCGATCAGCGTATTGGAAAAAACGACGCCCAGAAACAGCATGTTGCGCCACGAACCGACGAGCGCAAGACATGCCGCCAGAGCAAAATTCAGCAGATTGAACAGCGTGAACAGGTTGTCCGATATGATCCGCGCGACGCTTTTGCCGGACAGTTCCGTCCGGCGGTTGCTCTGCCCCGCCGCGGCGCGCCGCGCCGCTTCCGCCTCGCTTAAACCCTCCGGCGGCGTTGTGACCGTGCCTTCGGGCGGCGCTGTCGGAATCTTCAGCGGGTCGGCGTTCGGATTTTGTTCTGCCGCGTTTCTCCTTCTCATGCGTTTCTTCCTTTACGGTACTGCATACAGTATAATACACTTGCCCGAAAAAAACAACGCGTCGGCCGTTTGCAAAAACAAAAGGCGAAGGATGCGCCTCCGCCTGTTATTCGTTGATTGCTTCAAAGCCACTCGACCGCGCCGGACGCAATATCGTACACCGCGCCGATGACCGTGAGCCCGGCATGCGGAAACGCGTTTCTGATCCGTTCGACGCCGTGCAGCACGTTTTTGTGGCACGCCGCGCCGGGATCGGTCTCCATTCCGATCGCCGCGCGGATCTCGTCCGTGATCAGGGAAACGAACCCGTCCGCATGTCCCGACAGCGCCGCGGCGACCGCGCCGCAGCCGGTATGCCCGAGCATCAGCACGCATTTGCAGCCGAGATGCTCCGCGGCATATTCGATGCTGCCGAGCTGCTGCCCGTCAAGCACGTTTCCCGCAACACGGATCACAAACAGATCGCCGATGCCGGCATGAAAGATCTGTTCCGGAATCACGCGCGAATCCGAACAGCAGATCACGATCGCATACGGATGCTGTCCGTTTTTCGCCGTACATTCCCTGCGCGCGGCGTCTCCGTGCAGCGCGTAGAAGCGATTGCCCTCCTTCAGCTTTTCATGCGCATTCAATGCGATCTCCTCCTCAGACGTTGATCCGTTCCGTGATCTCGTCGCCGCAGGTGGAAAGCAGATCCCTGCCCGCCGTGACGCAGACCGACGGTTCGGCGGCGATCTTTTCCAGCATGCCGCAAAGGTCCATAAGGTCCTTCGGCGTGGTACGGAGCAGCGCGCGATAACGTTCGATCGTCTCCTCCTCGGTGACGCCGCGGAAATACCGGTTCTCGCCCGCGGCGATCTTGACCTCCGCGGTGCGCAGCGGATCCACGGACGGGACCGCGCTCAGGATAAAGCCGGTGAGATCGGGCTCGCCCTTCACGAATTCGCGGACGAACGCCGCCGCCTCGCGCATCACGCCGAGCGAACGCGCGGGCTTCGGATCGCGGTAGGTGTAGAAGAACAGTTCGCCGGTGTCGCGGCCGATAAATCCGCAGCCGTACGCGCCGCCCTGCACGCGGATCGAGTTCCAGAGATAGGTGAAGTTCAGCACGTTCGCAAGCACCGGAATGCTTCCGGAATACGGAATGCCGAACCGATCGAGGTTCCCGCCTTTCACGGCAAAGCCGATCTGTGCCGGGATCACGATCCCCTCGCGTCTGCTTCCCAGCGGCGCGTATTTTGCCTCGGCGGGCATCTTCCCGCCGGTCGGGAACGCCGAGATCAGCGCGTCGATCGCAGCGCACCCCACCGCCTCCGAGCAGGACGCAACGAGGCGCTCGCGGGAAACGATCCGTTTCAGAAGGCCTTCCGCTTCCTTGAGCAGCGATGCGATCGCTTCGTCTCCGCCCTCAAGGATCGCGTTGAGCCGCTGAATGAACGCAACGCCGCCGATGTACTCGTTCGCGACGCCGTACGCGGTTTGATACGATCCGAGCCGCATCATGCCGTAAAAGTGTCCCTGCGCCGGCAGCGACAGCTTCGCGCCGACGGAAATCTGCTGCACGATCTCCTTCACAAGATCCGCATCTTCAAACACGGTCTCGTTGAGAAGCTCGGAGAGCAGCGCGACCGCGTTGTCCGTCTGATCGTTGAGACAGGCGACCGATGCGCTCAAAAGAACGCGGCAGTGATCCGCATCGCTTCCGGGAAGCACCGTCGGCGAGAAATCCATCCGTCCGACCGTGTTCTTGATCGCCAGCGGCAGCGCGGCGCGGGAATGCTTCTTTGTGGCAAGGGAGCCGAGCACGCGGCAGAGCACCGACAGCGCCGGAAGCTCGTCGAGCGTCAGGTCGTCCGCGGCAAAATGCGCCCTGAAGAGCGACAGCTCGCTGCCGACCGTGTGCCGGAGCACCGTCACGCCGTTTCGCTCAGTGCGTTCCGTGATCAGCGGCGCCGGTCTTTCGTTGAGATCGGAGAGCTTCAGCATCGGGATCGTTTTCAGCGCCTCCTCACTGTCGGGCGTCTGTTGGAAGATCCGCAGCGACTCCGCCCGGGCTCTCTGACGTTCACGGTCCGCGTCCGTCCATGCGGCGCCCTCCACCTTTACACGCGCCGCCTCCTTTGCCCGCTTTTCGTCGCCGAGCGTTTTGCTCGGAACGAGCACGACCGTCGCCGTATGCGCGTTTTCCAGAAACAGCTCGCGAATGAGTTTTTCAAAGTAATCGCCCGAGAGCTTTTCTTCGAGCGCGTTCAGGGTATCCTCCGCCGTCAGTCCGTCCATGGGATCGCCGCCGTACAGCCAGGTATCGAGCATGGAAAGTCCTTCGCCGAGACTTCTCGGCAGCCAGTCCGCGCTCTCCCTGTCGCGCTTTCGGAACGCAAAGCTCCGGAAGCATGCCGTCAGGCGCTCTTTGTCGAGCCCTTCCGCGACGATCCTTTCGATCGTTTCGCGGATCGTCGTTTCGAGCGCTTCGCGCTTTGAAGCGTCGGTGTTCGTCGCCTGCCAGCCGAAGACCGGCTGCTGCACGCTGTCGTCCATTTCGACGCCGAAATCCTGCGCCAGATCCCGGTCGATAACGGCGCGCTTCAACGGCGCGTCGTTGTCGCCCGCCAGATAATCGGAAAGGACCGACGCGGCAAAGATGCGCTCGCGGTCGGCGAAGCTGCCGAGTACCGACATCGACGCGACGATCGCGCGGTTCTCCGCCGGCTCGTCCGGTCCGATCTCGAACGGGACCTCCTCCGTCACCCAGTCGATCGGCTTCTGCATGGGGATCGTGAAGTCCGCTTCGAGCCGGTCATAGGGCGCGAGGAACGATCCGATCTTTTCGAGAATGGCGTCGATATCGACGCTGCCCGAAAGGAAGATGCGCGCATTGGACGGATGGTAATACTTCCTGTGGCTTGCGATAATCTGCTCGTAGGTAAGGTCCGGAATGTGCTCCGGATCGCCGCCGGACACATGCCGGTAGCAGTTGTCCGGGAACAGCAGCCGTTCGAGCTCATTATACATGACCGTCTGCGGGGACGCAAACGCGCCCTTCATCTCGTTGAACACGACGCCCTGATAGCAGAGGTCGTCGCCTTCGCCCTCGTAGCGCCAGCCCTCCTGCCGGAAGATCTCGGGCTTTGAGTAGATCAGCGGATGCAGAACGGCGTCGAGGTACACGTCGATCAGGTTCAGAAAGTCCCGGTCGTTGCGGCTTGAAACCGGATAGACCGTCTTGTCCGGATAGGTGAACGCGTTCAGAAACGTCCGCACCGAGCTTTTCAGCAGCTCGACGAACGGCTCCTTGACCGGATACTTGTCCGACCCGCACAGCACGGAATGCTCGATGATATGGAATACGCCGGTAGAATCCTCCGGCAGCGTCTTGAAGGCAATCCCGAACGCCTTGTTCTCGTCCTCGCGGTCGATCCAGCAAAGCGCCGCGCCGGTCTTTTCGTGCGTCATCTCCCAAAGCGATGCCTTCAGCTCCGGAACCGGACGAACGCGTACAACCCGAAAGCCGTGGATCAAATCGTTTGCCTGCATATTATTTCCTCCTGTCTGTTTTTCACTGCTACCTGTAATGATACCGCGTATCCCCTCATTTGTAAAGAAAAAACCGGCTGCAGGATCCGTGCGGTCCCCGTGTTTCTCCGGTGAACGTTTATGCGATTTTCTGCAAAAAAACGCAATTTTGGGGGTTACAAAGTACCGGGTTCCGTGGTATGATAAAAGTGAAATACGGGGCTCCCGTAAAAGCAAAGGAGGATGCACATGGTCATTCAAAAACCGGCGGTTGCCGGTACGGTGGAATCCAGCGACGCGCTCGTTTCGGTCGAGCCGGGCGACGGCAAGATCGAGCTGACGCTGACATCAAGCGTCATGAATCAATACGGACGTCAGATCCGCGAGACCGTACTGGAAACGTTGAAGCGTCTTGACGTGAAGAGCGTCAAGATCAACGTTGTGGACAAGGGCGCATTGGACTGCACGCTGAAAGCGCGCGTGGAATGCGCTGTGTTCCGGAGCAGCGACGCGTCCGAAAAGGGCATTCCGTGGGGAGGTGTGGTGAGATGATCCCGAGACCGAAACCCGAACGGTTCCGTCTGCGCCGGACCATGATGTTCATGAATGCGCAGAAGCCGGGCCTCATCAAGGACGCGTATATCTACGGCTGCGACAGCATCATGCTCGACCTTGAGGACGCCGTTGCCGAGAATCAGAAGGACGCGGCGCGCTTCTCGCTGTACCATGCGCTGAAAACGATCGACTACGGCGACACCGAAGTCATCGTCCGCATCAACGGGCTCGATACCCCGCATTGGCAGGAGGATATCCGCGTGTGCGTCGCGGGCGGCGCGGACGGCATCCGCATCGCAAAGTGCGAAAGCGCGCAGGATGTGCGCACCGTGGAAGCGGCGGTCGAAGCCGCCGAAAAGGAATTCGGCGTCGAAGTCGGCAGAACGCTTCTGATGGCGGCGCTCGAAAGCCCGAAGGGCATTATGAACGCGTATGAGATCTGCGCGGCGAGCGACCGTATGTTCGGCGTGGCGATCTCCGGCGGCGATTTCCGCAAGTGCATGCAGACAAAGCCCCAGCCCGACGGCATTGACATGCTCGTCGCGCGCGGACAGATGCTGATTGCGGCGAGAGCGGCAGGCGTGCAGTGCTTCGACACGGTTTATACGAACCTCGACGACATGGCGGGCTATGAAGCCGAAGTGCGCCAGAACAAGGCGATGGGCTTCGACGGCAAGAGCTTGATCAACCCGAAGCAGATCCGCCTGGTCCACGAGCTGTTCGCCCCGACCGAGAAGGAAATCCTGCAGGCGGAAAAGATCGTTCGCGCATACCGTGAACAAAGCGCCGCGGGCGTCGGCGTCTTTACCGTCGACGGCAAGATGATCGACATCGCATTCATTCCCGGCGCGGAGCGCACGTTGAAGCTCGCCCGTGCCTGCGGTCTTTGGGAGGGGGATCTGGTATGAAGAATTACGTCGGAAGAGAAATCCCGGACTACCTGCTTCAAAACGGCAAGGAGGTCTATCAGGGCAAGAACTACATGGACGGCAAGTACATCAAAAAGGCCTCGCCGTGCACCCGCCGCTGTGAAAAGCCGCAGGAGAGCAAGATCGTCGAAACGCTTGCGGACGCGCTGAAGCTCTGCGGCGCAAAGAGCGGCATGACGTTCTCGTTCCACCATCACCTGCGCGACGGCGACTTCGTCGTCAACATGGTCATGAAGGCGGCGATCGAGGAACTCGGTCTCGACAACCTCACCATCGCTGCGACGAGTCTGGGCGCGGCGCACGATCCGGTTGCGGAATACATCACCGAAGGCAAGGTCGTCGGCATTCAGACCAGCGGCATTCGCGGCAAGATCGGCGAAGTCGTATCTGCGGGCCTGCTCAAGACCCCCGCGATCGTCAGAAGCCACGGCGGACGTCCCCGCGCCATCGAAGGCGGCGAAGTGCACATCGATATCGCGTTCGTCGCGGCGCCTACCAGTGACTGTGTCGGCAACTGCCGCGGCATCGGCGGCAAATCGAACTGCGGCTCGATGGGCTACGCCATGACCGACGCGAAATACGCCGATCACGTGGTCGTCGTCACCGACTGCCTCGTGGACTTCCCGAACATGCCCGCTTCCGTCGAAGCGATCGACGTGGACGCGGTCGTCGTCGTCGATTCCATCGGCAATCCGAAGAAGATCGCTTCCGCGGCTGCGCGCATTTCGCAGAACCCGCGCGACCTGATGATGGCGGAAAACGTGGCGAAGGTCATCGCGGCGACGCCGTACTTCAAGGACGGCTTCTCGTTCCAGACCGGCGTCGGCGGTCCGTCGCTCGCCGCAAACCTGTTCCTCGAAAAGTACATGGACGAGCGCGGCATCAAGATGGGCTGGGCGATCGGCGGCATCTGCGGTCCGATGGTCGAAATGCTCAAAAAAGGCAAGGTCGGCAAGGTCATCGACGTACAGGACTTTGACCTCGACGCGGTCAATTCGATCAACCAGACGCCGAACCACTTTGAAATGAGCGCAAGCCAGTACGCGAATCCCGCCAACAAGGGCGCGTTCGTCAATAAACTCGACTTCGTCGTACTCGCTGCGCTGGAGATCGACACGCAGTTCAACGTCAACGTGCTGACCGGCTCGGACGGCGTGCTGCGCGGCGCACCCGGCGGACACCCGGACACCGCGGCAGGCAGTAAGTGCTGCGTCATCGTTACGCCGCTGATCCGCGGCAGAATGGCGACCGTCTGCGAACACGTCGTAACCGTCACCACGCCGGGCGACTGCGTGGACGTTCTCGTCACCGACTACGGCATCGCGGTCAATCCCCTGCGTCCCGATCTGATCGAGTGCCTCGACAATGCGGGCATCCCGCACGTGTCGATCGAGTCCCTGAAAGAGAAGGCGTACTCGCTGGTCGGCAGACCCGACGATCTCCAGTGGGAGGATAAGGTTGTCGCGATCCTCGAGGCGCGCGACGGCACGATCCTCGACGTCGTCCGCAAGATCAAGCCCTATACGATCGAGTAAATCCGATTCTGGTCCTGGGGAAGAATCCTCTCCCCCGGGACCGTTCTTTTCCGCACCGACACCTTAGAGGAGGGTATTTATGGGTAATTTCTTTTCATCTGTATGGCAGTTCATGCAGGGCGACGTCTTCGTCGGCATCCTCGGTCTTCTGACCATTGCCGCGATCGTCCTCGTGCTGTTCAAGAGCAAAATGCAGCCCGCGTTCGCGTTCATCGTCTTCCCGGCGATCCTTGCGATCATTCTGGTCCTTTTGGGCCGTTACTCCTTCGACAACATCGCGACCATGATCAAGTCCGGTTTTTCGAGCACCGGACCGACCGCCGCGCTGTTTGTCTTCTCCGTCCTGTACTTCGGCATCATGACCGATGCGGGCATGTTTGACGTGATCATCGGCAAACTGATGAAGCTCGTCGGCGACAACGTCATCGGCGTCTGCATCGTCACCGCGGTCATCGCGCTCGTCGGTCATCTCGACGGCGGCGGCGCGTCGACGTTCTGCATCGTCATCCCCGCCATGCTGCCGGTGTACAAGCGCATGCACATGCGCCCGACCACGCTCCTGAGGATCGCAGTCCTCGCGATGGGCT